>Ga0070697_100000059_pt1 | contig 86153 bp, 71 predicted proteins | sample KBSK1501metaG_FD_65475 | JGI IMG/M metagenome (GOLD analysis project Ga0070697, IMG submission 65475) | Corn, switchgrass and miscanthus rhizosphere microbial communities from Kellogg Biological Station, Michigan, USA - KBS K1-50-1 metaG | ecosystem: Host-associated > Plants > Roots >...
TCCGGATGCTTCACCGCCGCCGCCAGCAGCGTCTGGAAATATCCCGCGATACGCTCCACCGAACTGCGTTCCAACACCGACGCATCGTAGTGGAACTCCAGCCTCAGCCTGCTCTCCTGACGCATCGCCACCAGCTGCAGCTTGAACCGGTCGTAACACGCGTACTGCTCCAGCACAGTTAAGGCGAGCCCGCCATATACCGTTTTGCCGGGCAGTTCAACATAGCCAAATCCCAGAGCCGCGCTCGGCATTGTGCCCGACGCAAGCTCTACAAGCCGCCACGCAAAACTCTCCTGCCAATTTCGTGCTTGCTCAACAGCATCTTTGGCCGCGCCACAGAGCGAGGCAACTGGCCGGTCCGGCTCGATCTTGAGCACAATCGGCAGCCCCTGAGCAAACAGCCCAACAGCACTTTCCAATTCCTCGTACTTCCTGCCATCGAGTTCACAACTGACCGTAATGTCCGCCGCGCCGGTCAGGCGAGACAGCAGGACATCCCAGAGCGCAAGCAGCAAACTTTCGACCGAGCCGCCGTGCTGCGTACAGAATTGTTCGATATGGGAAACAAGCCCGCCGTCCATTTCTGAAACAAAACATTCCGGCGAAAACGATCCACTCTCTCCAGTTTTCTTTTCCTGTGGGAGCGCTATCGCAGAACTGAAATTCGCCTGCTTGCAATACTCACGCCAGAAATCCCTGCCCGCCCGGGTATCTTCACCTTCCAGCAGTTCATGTTGCCACTCGACGAAATCCGCGTACTGCATGACTTCGGGGCCGTCACCTTCCATCTCCGCGGCATAGGTCTTGCCGATCTCGTCGACCAGGTTGCGCAGGCTAACCTGATCCGCACAGAGGGCAGGTAACGTGAGCACGAGCAGGTGTTTTTCGCGTGAGAATGTCGCCAGCAGCGCTCGGAGAACGGGTCCATGTTCCAAGTCAAAATCTGCATCCCGGCGCAGATGGTCCGCAACTTCTCGCGCCTGCGCGGCTTCAGGAAGTGCCGCGAGATCCACCTCTTTCCAATCCACCGCGCCGGTGTCCTGGATTACTTGGAAGGGAAGTTTCACCCCCGACTGGCGATGGAATACTGTCCGCAGGATTTCGTGGCGCGCGACCAGCGCCTTCACAGCGGCCAGCAGCCTTGGCTCATCCAATGGCCCTTCGAACAGGACCTTGCACTGCGCCCGGTAGGCTCGACCGCTGCCCTGTTGTAGTTCGATCCATGCCCGCTCTTGCTGCGCCGACAGCCGGAATCCCGCAATCGTGCTGTTTACCAAGCGATCTCCTGCAGGCTGCGACGCTGGTTCGCTCGATCCGCCCGCGTCCATTTTCACAGCTTGCGCTGGTTCACTCATGTTACTTAGGTGACAGCCAACCCAAATCAACCCTCGCCCGCCCTCTCGCAATGCCCGCACCGTGAGGCACGACCAGAAGCCAGACAGTCTTTAAGTCCTGAATTGTTTGTATGAACAGGGCCCGAGGGGGAAGTTGAGCCTTATCAAAGCAATCCCACAACCAAAGTGTTTGCCAGCGGTCCTCCCAATGGCTGCCAACTTAGCGATTTCCCTGTGACACTCACTCCGAGAGGAGTGAAAATACTTGCACATGCCAGAAGAAATCAAGGTCAAAATTGGGCCAAAACATTGCCCAAAATTCCCAACTCCTACCAATGAGAATCAGGAATCTCGACCCCAAACTTGTCTACGCATCCGCCGCCCGATCCAGGTACCAATGATGCTTTAACACAAACGTTCCATTCCACGGCACCTTGCCGGTCCCGTAATAATCGGACTCAATCACGCTGATCCGCGCCGCATCATTAATAAGGTCCGCTTCCTGGTTCCCGATATCCAGCCACAAGCGCATCGTGTACTCGCCCGGCATCAGCGTCAGGCTCGGAATCTCGCACACGAATGTCTGTGGTCCGACTCGTTCGGCCACCTGCCGGTTAGGTTCAAACTGGCTGTGCGCGGTAAAAATTCTCTGCCCGAATGCGTTATTAAATCCCAGCCCCAGATTGAAGCTATTGGTGGCATTCGGCAAATCGAAGTGCACCTGCACCTTCAATCGCGCCCCAATCTGCAGACCTTCCACCACCGGACGATCGCCGTCGGTATAGAGCTCCATTTGCTTCAGCAGAGGAGCCACCATCGAACGCCGGTCGGAAGCATCGCTGAAATCAATGACGTGCCCGGTTGCGTCTCGCGATCCCGACAAACTGTTCAGGTAATAATGCACCGCTTCCTTTGAGCTTCCTTCGAACACCCGCTTCCCGTGTTCCAAGACCACGCCGCGGCTGCACAGGTGCTCGATGGCCGCCATGTTGTGCGATACGAACAAAACCGTTCGCCCACCCCGGCTCACTTCGCTCATCTTCCCCAAGCACTTCTTCTGGAAAGCGACATCGCCCACCGCCAGCACTTCGTCCACAATCAGGATCTCGGGATTCAAGTGCGCCGCCACCGCAAATGCCAGCCGCACATACATCCCGCTGGAGTAATGTTTCACCGGCGTATCCAGAAACTTCTCGACTTCCGCGAACGCGACAATCTCGTCAAACTTGGCCGAGATCTCCAGCTTACGCATGCCCAGGATCGCGCCGTTCAGATAAATGTTTTCCCGCCCCGTAAGTTCAGGATGAAATCCCGTGCCCACTTCCAGCAAACTTGCCAAACGGCCGCGCAACACGACTTCGCCTTCAGTCGGATCGGTAATGCGCGACACAACCTTCAGCAGCGTACTTTTCCCCGCGCCATTACGGCCGATGATTCCGACCACATCGCCTTCCGCCACCTCCAGGCTCACATCGCGCAAGGCCCAGAAGCGCTCATCCTTGATCTTTGGAGCAGAGATCTTTGGCGGCCTCGGCGCAGATCCATTCGTCCCCGTAAATGCCCGGAAAGGTTCGCTGAATTTTCTCTGGATCAGCTCGCGGAAATTCTCCGTGCGCTGAAACGCCCGCCCCAGCCGGTATTCCTTCGATAGGTGCTTGATTTCGAGTATGGACGCCATATCAGATAATGTCGGCGAAACGGCTCTCCATGCGCCGGAAAACCAGCAGTCCGAAGATGAACAACCCGAGACTCACGCCCAATGAGATGCCCATAATCGGCCATGCGGCGGGAGTTCCCAGCAACGCATGGCGGAATCCGATTACCACGCCTGCCATCGGATTCAGTCCCATCAGCAATTGCCAGCGCGCCGGAATGTAGCGGATCGGATAGATCACGGGAGTGATAAAAATTCCCATCTGAATGAGAAAAGGCACGGCGTACTTCACGTCCCGAAAGCTCACATTGAGGGCCGACAGCGTAAGTCCCAATCCCGCAGCCGCAAGCACCGCGCCCACAATGAAAACAGGCAGCAAATACAAATGCGGACTCACCGGCCACCTGTAGTAAAGCTCAAGCACCCCAAACAGACCCAGGCTGAACGTCAGGTCAATCAGCAGAGCCCCCACTGCACCCAATGGGATAAACACCCGCGGGAAATAGACCTTTGAAACCAACTGCTGATTCATGACCAGGCTGTTGCTCGATTGCGAGACCGCACTGGAGAAGAATGTCCAGGCCGCCAGCCCTGCGAATGCGAACAACGGGTACGGAGGCCCATCGCTCTTCACCCCGGCCAGCCGGTTGAACACAAAGGTAAAGATCAGCATCGCGATCAGCGGCTGCAGCACCGCCCACAGTCCGCCCAGCAAAGTCTGCCGGTAGCGGATCTTGATGTCGCGCCAGATCAGAAAGAACAGCAGCTCGCGATAGCCCAGGATCTCCTGAAAATCCACCGCCTGCCAGCCCTTCCGCGGGCGAATCGTGAGCTCAAATGATGACAAGATTTTCTCCAGCGTTTGTAGCCCGGGCAGTCTGCCCTCAATGAAATCGAAGGGCCCCGTCGGCTGTTACTTGACGCGAACCTGTAGGGGAGGAAGAATCCAGACTCCGACTGTCCAAAAACCAGCTAAATACAACACCTACAAAGATAAACGTCCTTTGGGCTGTTTTCCGGGTCCTTGGGCAAAGATTCGCACAAATCCAGTAACTTTGTCCAGATTACCTTACGGTGGCGCTTAGGACTGGGCGAATGGCAGCAAAGCTGCTTAAATAAGGCTGGAGTATAGGAACTGCCATGAAACGAACCTTGTCGTTGCTTCTCGTACTCGTTGCCGTTTCGTTTGCCTCTGCCCAGAAAAACAAAGATCCCAATCTGCGCCAACTTCGCAAGAAACAGGTCCAAAGTCCAACCCTGAAGACCTCCATTACGCCCAGGCACCACGCCTTTGCAGCACCGGCTCACAGCACTCCAACCGCTACTGCAGCGAACCAGAGCCTGTCCAGGCTTGAACAACAACAGAAGCAAGTCGCAGCCCGCCAGGCAAAGCCTCCCAGAGTAGTGTTGCCAGCCGAGCCCAAGACCTCGGCCAGCGCAAACTCGCAATCGCTCAACTCACCTCCGCCAAGAAAGAAGACGGGCCTGACCACAACTCGGCAACGCAATTCCACAATCAGCATCGGATCCCGCAGCCGCTTCGGTCGCTGACTCGGTAAGCTGTTCTCAGTTGTGGGTTCTCAGTTCTCGGTTGTAGTGCCTTAGCAGCCAGTTCATTCACCTTCCTACTTCTTTCAAATCTTCTGAAACTGAGAACTGAGAACCGACAACTGAGAACTCTTCAACCTTGTCATTCTGAGCGAAGCGAAGAAACCTGCTTTCAGCCGACACCAATCGCCGCGGAGCGGGGCAAGAATAAAGCCCACGGCGGAAGCCGTGGGCTTAGGCGTTTCAGCCCCAGACAAGCCTCGAAGAGGCGGAAGAAAAGCCCCCTTCAAACCGCAACCGTTGACGCTTGTCATTCTGAGCGAAGCGAAGAACCTGCTTTGGTCAGTGCCACAACGACTGCCGATCAGGCAAAAACAAGCTCATTAAATCTTGGTCCCTTCCGACAACCGACAACTGAGAACTGAGAACTGAGAACTGAGAACTGAGAACTGAGAACTGAGAACTGTTCTAATCCTGTGCTTGCATTGTGGAAAATCTCCGGCCGCAACTCTGTCGAACTCACTTTCCTGCTCTCGGTGAAATCGAGATGTGAGTAGAAGCGCGGTATTCGCCGCTCCTTTTCGTATGTGACAAATAGGTGCAAATCCGGACCAAATCCGCGCCGTATTTTTCCGAACTGCACCATCTTTATGGAATTGACCGCACTCCACTCCTTGCGTAAAGTCTGTCCACCGCAACCCCAAAAAACACAGCGACGGTAAAAGGCGCAACGCCACAGCAGGCAAAACGCCCAAGCCAAGTATTTGCAAAAATTGAAGTCAATCATTGTTAAGAACCGACGACCCACGACTGACGGATAACAACCTCCCTCCCCCAAAGGGTGGCATTACGGTGAGCACGCTGAAGAACGAGTGGCAAATCTATCGCACCCGCTTTCTGGTCAAGGCAAAACAATTAAACGAACCTCTCGCATTTGTGGATCCCCTGGGAAGAGAACAATGCGGCGAAGTCGGCGACTACCTGGTTGAGTGGTCCGACGGTCTGCGGCGCATTCTTCCTCGCGAGTTTTTTGAGGACGCTTACGTTTCCATGGGACCCGTCGACGACAACCGCATGTTAATGGCTCGCGGTAAGCCACCTGTCTCCAGCTATCCGGTGGCCCCGGTACGGCGTTTCGCACTCTCCTGCGACTCCTAGGGCAAGTGCAAATTTCTCTTAGGGCTGCTGCAACTTGTGGAAAAACGAGGCGAAACCCGGGCATTCTCCTCGTTAAGAGCTTAAGATACAATATGTGGTGGTTAAGTCTTGACAGGCACTACCAGCAGGAGTACTGTGCCATCCACAAGGGCGATGTAAACGCCTTCGGAAACGAAGGCGACGCAAGGAAAGAAGGGTAAAAGGGGCGGATGCGCGGTACGAGGTGACCCCGCACCGCCCCGCAAAACTCGGCTCCTGGGGCCTCGATACGACGTCTGGGGTCCGAGGTCTGAGGTCCGAAGTTAACAGCGGTGGCCGTTCCCGAGCCTCCCCCAAGGGAACGACTCATTTGACAAAGTAATTTGGACGATTCCCGCAGCGGCGTGGCCTATCGCCCTGCGACGGTAACTGGTGGAGCATAGGCAACTGAGAACTGACAACCGAGAACTGAGAACTGAAGTCTGAACTGAGAACTGAAGATTTCTAGGAGCCCCAATGGAAGGTCTGGCACACCTGGTCAGCGAGTCGCTGGCGCGTTATGGTTTCGAAGCCCCCGTGGACCACCGACGCCTGCAATGGTCGAAGTGGTTCCGTTGCGAGTCCAGCTTCAGTCTGTTGCTTCTGCCCAGCAAGGCGGGCCTTTTTGCATTGGGTGAAGAGGTAATTGCTCCCGGCGAGCTTCCGGCCACCGGCGGTAAGCGCATACTGGCCGTATTTCAGATCTCCGAGACCGACGATCTGGGCATGGGCATCGGGCGGTTATTTCGCCCCGGCAGTCCCGAACGCGAGCGGCTGGCTAGCGGTCGAGTCTTCGCCCGCTACGCCGTGATCGAAGATCCGCAGCAGCGCAAGGCCGCGCACCTTGCCTTCCAGCAATGGCTCGCGTCTTCCACCGAGGTGGCTACCGGACTGGGCAGCGAGTTCGCCATGAAGTCGGCGATGTTTGCGGGCAACACATGCCAACCCGCCGAACCCGCCGAGGTGCAGACCGAAATCGATCCACCGGCTCCGCTTCCCTCGGGCTTCTAGAGCAATTGGCCTGACCCAGGTGAGATGTGGTTCGCTGTTGTTTGTATTGGCGTATGGGCACCAGCTTCTGCCAGCCGCAAAGCGGCGCAAAGAAGAAAGCTCACAACGTGAGCCGTGGGTAACTGAATCGGTGAAGGCTTCGAGGAAGACGCTGGATCAAAGCCGCGTAGCGGCGCAAAGAATAAAGCCCACGGCGTAAAGCCGTGGGTAGCGGAGCCATAACGAACAAGCCCCGTAGCGGCGTCACAAGGCTAGCCCAGCGCTTCAGCGCTGGGAGAGGCTAGTGAAGCCAAGTCCCGTAGGGACGGTCGAGATTTTTGGTGATACGGATCGCCATCGAATCTCGCGAAAGGGTGAAGGAAGGCGCTGGATCAAAGCCGCGTAGCGGCGTAAAGAATTAAAGCCCACGGCGTTAAGCCGTGGGTAGCGGGGCCATAACGAACAAGCCCCGTAGGGGCGACAGACAAGAGTTCTTGCGTCACAGAAAGATCGCGGTCGATAGGGTAAGAATCTAATCAGGAGAGAGGCAAATGTCTGAAGTGAGCGAAAAAACCAGAAAAACCGAGGCCGCCGCTTCGACGACGACCGAAACCAGGAAGCGAGCCCCAGGCCTCAGCTTCCGCCGCTTCTTCACCAAGCTCGGCGAGAACCCTTACGACCAGGTTGAATGGGAGCGCCGCACCGCTTCCATCACCGACGCTCAGGGCAACACCATCTTCGAACAGAAAGACGTCGAAGTCCCCAAAGATTGGTCGATGACTGCGACTAACATCGTCGCTTCCAAATATCTTCACGGAACGCTTGGCACCCCGCATCGCGAAACCGGGGTCCGCCAGCTCGTGACCCGCGTCGCCGAAACGATCCGTGACTGGGGACAATCCCAGGGGTATTTCAAGACTTCGGACGACGCTGACACTTTCCACGACGAACTGGTCCACATCCTGGTTCGCCAGTACGCGGCCTTCAACTCACCGGTCTGGTTTAACGTGGGATGCGATCGCATCGAGCCTAACTCTGACGCCCAGAATTGGCACTGGAATCCACAAACCCAACAGGTGGAGTTCGGAGTCACCGGCTATAAAACGCCACAGTGCTCCGCCTGCTTCATCAACTCGGTGAAAGATTCACTTGACTCGATCCTGACCCTCGCCAAGACCGAAGGCATGCTCTTCAAGTGGGGCAGCGGCACGGGAACCAATCTCTCTCCATTGCGTTCCTCCACCGAAGGCCTCTCTGGTGGCGGCACTGCCTCAGGTCCGCTCAGCTTCATGAAAGGTTTTGACGCCTTCGCCGGCGTGATCAAGTCCGGCGGCAAAACCCGCCGCGCCGCCAAGATGGTCATCCTCAACGTCGACCATCCCGACATCGTCGATTTCATCGACTGCAAAGCCAAAGAAGAAGCCAAAGCCCACGCGCTCGTCGCCCAGGGATACGACGGCTCGCATCCCGACTCCGACGCCTACAGCTCCATCTTCTTCCAGAACGCCAACAACTCCGTCCGCGTCACCGACGACTTCATGTACGCCGTCACGCGCGACACCGATTTCTCTACCCGCGCCATCAGAGACAATCGCGTCATCAACACTTACAAAGCCAAGGACCTTCTCCGCAAAATCGCCGAAGCCACCTGGCACTGCGGCGATCCCGGAATGCAATTCGACACCACCGTCAATCGCTGGCACACATCGAAGAACACCGCGCGGATCAACGCCTCCAATCCGTGCAGCGAGTACATGTTCCTTGACGATTCAGCCTGCAATCTCGCGAGCCTGAATCTGCTGAAGTTCGCTCCCAACGGTACCTTTGACGTCGAAGCCTACCGTCACGCCGTAGACGTAGTCATCACCGCCCAGGAAATCCTGGTCGACAACGCCGGATATCCCACGGAAATGATCGGCAGAAATTCTCACGACTATCGTCCGCTGGGCCTGGGCTACGCCAACCTCGGCGCGCTCCTGATGGCGAGCGGACTGCCCTACGACTCCGATGCCGGCCGCGACTACGCCGCCTGCGTCACCGCCATCATGTGCGGCCAAGCCTATCTCCAGTCCTCGAAGATCGCCGAGCTCTGCGAGCCGCTGGCGCCCGCCACCGAGCCCACGAAAAAGAGCCTTGCCGAAACCAATCTCGGCTCGAACGTGATGCCCGGTGCTGCCGGCCCCGGCTGGTACATAAATCGCGAGCCGTTCCTCGACGTCATCCGCATGCATCGCGCCAGCGTCAACAACATCAACAAGAACAACATTCCCACCGCTCTCTACGAAGCCTCAAAAGCTTGCTGGGACGAAGCTCTCGCCCACGGAGAGAAACACGGGTACCGCAACTCGCAGGTCACCGTGCTAGCCCCCACCGGCACCATCGGCTTCATGATGGACTGCGACACAACTGGAATCGAGCCGGATCTGGCGCTGGTGAAGTACAAGAAACTGGTCGGCGGCGGCATGATCAAAATCGTCAACAACACTGTGCCGACTGCGTTGTTCAAGCTCGGATACTCGCACGATCAGGCCGACGCCATCGTCAGCTACATTGACGCCACCGGCACCATCGAAGGCGCGCCGCACATTGAAGACGCTCATCTCGCCGTCTTCGATTGTTCGTTTAAGCCGGCCAAGGGCACGCGCTCCATCCACTACATGGGACATCTCCGCATGATGGCGGCCACGCAGCCGTTCATCTCCGGAGCGATCTCGAAGACCGTCAACCTGCCCGAGAATGCTTCCGTCGAAGACATCATGGAAGCGTATCTCCAGGCCTGGAAGCTGGGATTGAAAGCGGTCGCGGTTTATCGCGACGGCTGCAAGAAATCTCAACCTCTCTCCGCAGCCGGCACCAAGACGGCGAATAGCTCCGGTGTGGAGCGGGCGCCCTCGCCCGCTGCCGTTGAAGCCGAAGATCTCAACGGACCGCCGCGCGCCATCCGTCATAAACTCCAAGCCGAGCGCGCCTCGGTCACGCATAAGTTCAACGTCGGAGGCCACGAAGGCTACATCACCGTCGGCCTGTATCCCGATGGCACCCCCGGCGAAATCTTCATCACCATGGCCAAGGAAGGCTCCACCGTCAGCGGCCTCATGGACAGCTTCGCCTGCGCCGTCTCGATCGCGCTGCAACACGGTGTCCCGCTGAAGCTGCTGTGCGAGAAGTTTGCGCACACCCGCTTCGAACCCAGCGGCTGGAGCGGCAATCCCGACATCGGCTTCGCCAAGTCGATCATGGATTACATCTTCCGCTGGCTGCACCTGCGTTTCCTCACCGGCCAGCAGCAGATGCTGTTCGAGAACCTCAGACCTCGGGCGTCGGCTGTCGGACCTCAGGGGGAAGTCGCGAGCTTGAATGGGACGGCGGGGTCTTCGGAGCTGGCGTCCGAGGTCCGAGGTCCGAAGCTCGGTGCCATCCACGCCGCCGATGCCTTGGCCGGAATCGTCGATTTAGGCGACGCGCCGACGTGCAGCTTCTGCGGCTCGATCATGACTCGTAACGGAAGCTGCTATCGCTGCATGAGCTGCGGCAGCACGAGCGGCTGCTCGTAATTGGCGGGAGGTTATCGCACGCTAGCGGTACTTCTTCATGCTCTTCAAGATCGTTGGGCAGATCAGGGACGTGGAGTCCATCGCCATGGGTTCCGCGATCCGGGAGCGCAAGCGGCTGTGGAAGGCCTACGGCAAGGGCCGTTGGAAGAAGTTAAAGGGCATCGCCGAGGTCGAGTTTTCCGATGGTACGAGATGCGGGGCAGAGGTTCACTGGTATGAAGCACACGGGATTGGCGCGAAAGAACACAAAATCAAGCGGATTCTCGGCTGAGGCGAGAAAACGGGCTGCTCGTTTTGCGCTTTGCGTCGAGAACAAGGACTATCCCGCATCTTTAGAGCGCCGGAAGGTGTATGAAGTCCTGGCGGATGTACATGCGTCGAAGCACGGCCAGATCCGGGTGATCGATGAATCGGGTGAGGACTACTTGTATCCGGAAGAGTACTTCATCCCGATAAAACTGCCCGAAGCTGCAGAGCGAGCCGTGCTAAGAGGTACGTAGTAGATTTCATCGCGTTCGGACGGGGGAGCTCCATGAAACGATCCATCACCATCGCCGGATTAATCGCGCTAACTGTCCTCGCCGTGCTGGCCAGCGATCCCGCCAACGAAGTCGCAGCTCTGGAGCACAAGTGGGCCGAGGCCCAGAAAGCCGGCGACGCCGCGCCCGTGGCCGAGATGCTTGCCGACAACTTCATCAACACCGATGTAGATGGACACACCTACGGCCGTGACAAAGTGCTCTCCAACATGAAGGGCGGCCACTGGGAAGAAAACAAGATTTCGGATGTGAAGGTCAGCGTCTACGGCAACGCCGCAGTTGCCAGCGGATCGTGGGTGGGCAAGGGCGTGGACGGCGACGGTACCAAGATCGATCGCCAGGAGCGCTGGACCGACACCTGGATCAAAATGCCCAACGGCAAATGGCAATGCGTGGCCAGCCATCAGAGCGCGGTGAAGTGAGCGTAGTTGCGAGAGCAGGATATGACCATTTTGGTACTCATGCCCGGAATATTCTGGCTGATACCTTCGTGCGAAGCTAACTTGGTTTCAGGGTTTTATGCGGACGGCATAATGCAGGAAGTCGAACGTAATCGACGAAACCTCAATGAGCGACTCTGATGCGGTAGCGAAGGACGTCCTGGCATTTCTCGCAGGTCGCAAGTTCGCCACGATTCTTGCGGACCCCCCTTGGCAGTTTCAAAACCGGACGGGGAAGATAGCGCCGGAGCACAGGCGTTTATCACGATACGGCACACTCAACCTTGATGCAATCAAAGCCCTGCCTGTGCAGGAAGCTGCTGCGGAGGTTTGTCATTTGTATCTCTGGGTTCCCAATGCTTTGCTTCCGGAGGGTCTGGCCGTCATGCAAGCTTGGGGATTTCAGTACAAATCGAATTTGGTTTGGCACAAGATCCGCAAGGATGGGGGTTCGGATGGACGTGGAGTTGGTTTTTACTTCCGAAACGTGACTGAGTTGTTGCTGTTTGGAACGCGTGGCAAAAATGCTCGTACGCTTGCTCCTGGGCGGCGACAGGTCAATTACTTGAGCAGTCGAAAAAGGGAACATTCGCGAAAGCCTGACGAGCAGTATTCGATAATTGAGAGCTGCAGTGCGAATCCGTACCTGGAACTGTTCGCCCGTGGTGAGCGAAGAGGCTGGGCCAACTGGGGGAATCAAGCAGACGACTCTTACGCACCCACGTGGAGCACGTACACCAACCACTCTCAGAGCAAGTCCGGAGAAGAACGTTCCCGAGATGCGCGCAATAATCTCGAGCTCTTTATTTGAACTGCGGGTACTTGGGTTACTGGGTCTCCTCGAAGGTCACGATCGAAGCAGGCAAGCCAATCAACAGCAAAGGGCAAGGATTCCCGACGCCCCGGCTAATACGGTCCATTAGCTTGCGCCAATGAGTTGTGGCTTCGCCGTACTTGTCTGATACAAAGCTGTCCGTCCATGCGGTCAAAAACTTGATTGGCTTTTTCTCCCGTTCTACCCGCTTCCTGATTTCTTCCTGCTGGCGTGGCGTCGGGCTAAGACCGATGCGCGCCACGCCCTCGAAAGAATCAACCTTCATTGTTGTTCCAAAACGGTGAACGAATTCCCACATTTCGGTTTGAAGGCTGGATCCACGAGTGAGAATGATGCCAACGCTGATAGCTCCTTCTGCATGGAGTCTCTTGAAGTTCTCGAGATCACGATCAAAAAATGGATCTTTGTTGTTCCACTCGATTTCCAGTGCAATGACGTTGTTGCCCTCGAAGTCTGCCGGAAATGCTTTCACGTGGTCTATTTCATGGGAGATTGACTCCTTTTCAACCCCGTTGATGATCTTCTTAATCTCAAAGCAGGTCTTTTTCCAGCCAAGATCGTTCAAAGCGCGGCGCATCCGCTGGGTTCCCTTTGCTTCACCGCCACCGGACCCTATGATTTCAGAAATCGGAATTTCCGTTTTGAGAAGAATGCCCTCTAGATCTTGCAGAGCAGACGGGAAATCCATTTCGAGAATTGCTGCAGCGTGCGATTCAAACCGGATGTCAAAATTCCTGCTCCGTAGTTCTTCGAACACCACACCTCCAAACGCCGTTTCGATATTCTCGAACGATGGTACAGCTTTCTAGCCCGTTCGATTTACTCCCGAACTGTACAATACTATTCTTCTCTACAAAGATGTGCCTTGCGGCCGGAATGGAATAGGTATGAACTCGGTACACTTGCTGGCACATTCTCGGAATCGCGGGCGAGTTGGCCCACCATTGATCCTTCAGCCACTGAGGGGTGCCCCATCCTTCGCGGTTTTTGCGAAGGGTGGGAGGCAAGGATCAGGCAGGCTTCAAAGTTTCAAAGCGACAAGGTCGCAAAGAATGGATATGGGGGTAAGTGAGACGGTTTTTCCAGGAAGCGCGAGGTCCCCTTCGACTTCCCCCTCGACTCCGCTCGGGGCTTCGGCAAAACAAGGGCAGGCTCTCGGCTGCGGCGGAGGATTCGGGAAGCGAATCCTCCGCCCGCGCTCGGGATGACAGTTATTAGACGGGGGTGGGACACCCGCGCAACCGATGATCGTACCAGCAAAACCCCCACCCTAGCGCAAACAACGCGCTAGGATGGGGCACCCTACAGGTTCATCACACACGAGGCAGTTGGCGCGCCCTCGACCCCTCATCCACTGAGGGGCTCCCGGCAAAAAGAGCGAAAAATTGGTCACACCGGCAAGTCCCGGGCTTTAGTACTCGCAAACGCGAAGTGCAACCTTTCGGCTATCACTCGGAGCAGACGTCACCTTTACAACTTCCAGGTGAAAGGGTCTGCCCGCGTACTGAAATGCTATCGAGTCACCAATGTCCCTAAGCTTCGAAGACCATCTATGGTCTTCGGCGACGCTCTTCATTCTACTGTCGAACTCTCGTTGCCTCAGAGCTCCCTCATTGCTCCACAAAGGTTTAGAGCCCACAAACACGGTGGAGTAAAACGGCTTCTTAGCATCTCGATGTACTTCCCCTACGTAAACGTAGACGTCGCTCTTGAAAAGCTCATCATCAATGCGGCGGTAATGACGCTGGTCGATGACAAAGGGCGCTCGACACTTCGATTCCTGCCTCGCTTGCCGGAATCGAAGCATATATCGCAGATTTAATGACTCGCCATTCTTGAACACTACCTTTACCGGAACCTCGAAGACGCCCCACCCCGTCCGGGTGAGTCCAAACGGGTGATCGGGATCTGTTGTCTTGTTGACCCTCTGGATGGGGTCGGAGAAGGTAGGATGCAGGGTGTACTGAACGTAGTCGATTGAATGGAGGACTTCAGGCGACGACTTTATGAAAACTGTCCATTCCCATTGGTCATTTCCTCGATACACCGCAGTGTTGTCAACCACGACATTGCTTTGAGCTTGTGGGTACATCACTGTGACAAACGCAAGCATGATCAGGAAGAGCATTTTGTTCATTGGGTGGACACCATTTCCAAACGAGCAACCGGGACTTCCACTGAACTGCTCTTCCATATATGAGTTTGCTTCGTAGCGGGGTCTACCTGCGTCACTATCAAAAAAAACCTGTCACCGGGATTAACCCTCGGGATATTGGCGCTAAGTTCGTTAGGAGATTCAGACAATCCCAAGCTGATTTCAGACTGGTGGTAATCGGGATCCGACCATCGTTTATAGAGGAGATCGGCCTTTAAATTCTTCGGTTCAACAGCGTCATGGAAAACAAGGCGGGCCATCATCTCGTACGATTTAAACCTTTCCAGTTCAGTTCGAGTCTGCTCGTACTGGCTATTCAGGTCGGCTAGATGCGACACCTTTTCCTCATAGTTTCTGTAACGAAAAAACTGCCCGACTCCAGCGATCATGACACCGATAAGCAAAAGAAAGGGAACGAATGTCATTTCAAAGCTTCCAACCTTCTCGATGGACATCTTGATCGGCTTCATTTCAAATCGTCGAGCGAACGCGAGGGCGACAACCATCACCAATACGCCCAGAATCAAGAAAATGAGGTCCAGTATCTGACCATTCATAGCACGCACCTGTTTAGGTCACTTGCGGCACCACTGGTCAAACGTGGCAGGCAAAGACACCGAAATCAAGTAGTGGCCCAATCGCCTCAGGGAAAATAAGTTTCCTACTCCTCGCTGGGAACTGCTTCTTCGGAGAGGCGATTTCGGCCGGATTCTGCCCCTGCCCAGTCGAGAAGTCAAGAAGAAACTGCCGCAACGATGGGGCATGCGGCCTTCGCACGACGAGGCGTGGGGTCCCATGCTTCGGAGCGTTTGCGAAGCAGGGACCACCAGGCCTCACTGAAATCAAGCTGCTTTGGGAATGTTCTCGATGTACTTGAGACATTCCTCGTACGAAGCCGGACCGAACACCTTCTGGTAGATCATGGGCACGATCTGCCCGTCCGGGATGATGAGGTACTGGTTCAGCGGTTCGATCAGCACCCGGTAGACATCGTACTGGCGCCCGCTCTCGTGCACAGCCACGGTAAGTCGGAGTTCTTCATTGACGAAGATCTCGACTTTCTTGTGCGCTTCGTCAAAGATATCCACCTGCGACTGCCAGGGAACAATTACGTCGGCGCATATTCCGGGACGGCGCACTTCAGAGATGAAGACCTGCGCGGCGCCTGGATCCTTGATGTAGACGCGATGTCCGCCGGGATACTTGTCGATGATCTCTGCGGAGTCGCAGGTGGTGAGCAGCTGGCCGCCGACGAAAACCGTAATGCGGCCGTGATGCCGGTTGGCTACGGCGTGTAAGTTGAGCATAAGCCCTCCAATTCATGAAAGCGTGTTGCCCTCTGCTATCGGCTGTGGGTCAGCAGGAATCGCGGGCGATGCGCGATTGCAGTCTGACCCGGATCGGTCAGTTTAATTCCGAGAGAAGAGAACCACGAGCCCAACGTTCGATTGAAGAACGTTCGATTGAGGAACGTCCGCGCGACGAGTCGCTTAGCGACCGGCACGTGCAGAATTGACGCAGCCCATGCTAGTTGGCGGGGTGACGGCTGTCAAGGTCGGGGAGCCTATCCTTGATCCCTCCACCACAGAGGGGTGCCCCATCCTTCGCGGTTTTTGCGAAGGGTGGGAGGCAAGGACACGCGGTACGCGAAGTAACCCAACCTTCGTGAGACTTCGTGTCCTTGGTGGTTCATTGCCTTTTATTGAGCTAATCCTCCGCCGACGGAAGCGAATTCCATTGCTCTGACATCTGCGAATGAGTTATTCTTGTAAGTTTCCGATTAGCTCTTTGAAAACCTCTGTAGTTATGCGAAAAACGTCATCTAAGCCTTACTCGCTCAAGATTTTGCCCGTAATCTGTTGTATCCAGGGATTTTGCGAGCGGTCATTCGCTAAACCCTTTGCCATCTAGATTCGAGGGGGAGGGGGGTACCCCTGCATCGGCAACGTACATGGCATCCTTCGTGCCAACCCGAGGCATCCTAAAGTGACGGGTCGGTAGGAGGGCGTGCACTTACGTCAATTCCAAGCAGGAGGGCGTACTTTATGGGACGCAAATTCTCAAAGAGTCTTGCCGTGCTGGCACTGGCGGCCAGCGTGGCCTTATTCCCGATCGCACTTGCCGCGCAGGCAAACCCTGCGGACAGCAATGCGAATCGCATCGCGCAGGAAAACCAACAACACGAACCGCACATGGCGGCGGCGCTCGAACATCTGCGGCAGGCGGAGCAGGAACTGCAGCAAGCCGCGGCTAATAAAGGTGGGCATCGCGAGCAGGCCATTAACTTGACGCATCAGGCGATGTCGGAGGTCGAGCAGGGGATCCAGTATTACAACCAGCACGTTTCGCCTCTGGGCCAGGGCGGCGCGCAACCCTATAACGGACAGTACGGCAGTGAAGCGAACACTGGGCTGGTGAGGATCACGAGTGGGCCGGTCATCGAACATGCCGATCAGAATTCGGCGACCGTAGCGTGGTCGACCGATCGTGAGGGAAGCACCACGGTAGAGTACGGCACCGACGTCAACAGCCTGAACCAGGTAGCGCAAGCGCCCTGGGGCGCGGGTGGTCTGACGCATCGCGTGGAACTGAAGAACCTTCAGCCGGGGACTCGCTACTTCTTCGAAGTCGAAACCGGGCAGGCGAGAGGCACGAATGGCGGGCAAGTCGAGAGCCGCCGTTATACGTTCCAGACTCCGAATGTGGGGCAGCCCCCGATCCACCAGCAGCAACCCCAGCCCGTTCGTTAGCGCTTAGAAATAGACAGACACTGCGGCCGCTGCGAAGCGGCCGATTTTTTTTGCGCGTGGACGAAGCTGGCGAACTGGTCTGAAGAATCGGATTGCAGGATCCCAAGGGAGAGGTGAATCAAACGCGAGGTCTGAGACGCTCGATCCGCTTGAGTTCGGAGATTAAGGCCTGTTCCACGTGGTCGGCTTGCCGATCTCCTTTGGCCACGCGGCTTACGTAGGAGGCGTCCACCCCGAGCTGTCTGGCGACGCGCGCATAGACGCCGGCGTGGAGCTTATGCCATGCCAGCAGGGATTTGCCTTCGTGGCCATTGCGCCGCTTAGCAGCGCCGTTGGAGTGATTGCTTCGCTTTGGCATTTCGTGCTCCGTATCTGCAGCGTCCAGCTTTGGTCCGGGCTTGCGCTTTCGGGTGGTGACTAACTGCTGCGATGTAACAGCTATGATAATAAGCCTTTTTCAAAGCGCATCGGGAGAAATCTTCGAGCGTACCGAAGCGCACTCAAACGGATTTCCGAAGACGCAGACCGCAGTCATAGAAGTTGCCTTATCGTAATGCAGAAGAGGCTGTGGAAATCCCACAAAACAGATAGTGAGGAATGCTATTGACACGCACTAAAGAATTCTTACAATACTGGTAATCAGAGTTGGCGATTGGACGCGTATGGCAAAGCGATCCAAGAACACGGTTCGGCAGCGCCCCCTTACCTATGAGCGGGTGGTGCTGGCTGACGTGAGAAAGCGCAGGCGAGGCAAGCACCACGAGTTGCTGCATGGGATCTTCGACGATTTGCTGACGTTGCCGGCGGGTTCGGCACTGAAGATTCCCTTGGCTGCGGTGAACGGCATTTCGTTGGCGAACTTACGTTCGGCGGTGCATCGCGAGGCGATGTCTCGGGAAGTGGAGATCGAGACGCTCTCGGACGCAGATCATTTTTATCTTTGGAAACCCGCGAAGTAGGGATAGCAGCCATGATTCTGAGCGAATCAATCAGCCTCACAGACCTCCTGCTACAAGCGTGTCGTCTGCTTGCCTAAAAGGATACGTGTCCATTCCTTTTCAGAATTCGTATAAGCCCAAACGAGGGATAGATTTGTACGGCCTTGAGGCCCGGCCCCTCGCAATCGCAGACATACGTGCGGGCTACGATTTCCATCACCATGCTGTCAGCCGCACACCTTCGAACCCGAAAGTAATCGAAAAAAGCGGCCCCGGAACCCTGTCATTTAGTCGCTATAAATCCGTGGTCTCCTAACGCGTCCACATACTGGCCAACGACAGTACCGGCCCGATTGATGTCCACTCCACTCGTGAAGAGAGCACCCGGCAGGTCAATTGTAGTCGCGGTGCCGTTGGCGGTGCGTAGCAAGCCATGTTGTCCTCCGCTGGAATCCTCGTACCATCCCGCAATTGTCCCTGCAGAGTTGATGCCTACGGCGGAGGTGGCGGGGGATCCAAGGCGACCGAAGGTGACAATACCGCCGCCAGGGCTTCGCAAGAAACCGCGGGAGCGGCTCCTTACTCCGTAGTAGTACAGGCCGGCAACCACCCCAGCTGAGTTGATGCTATGGGGGAAGGTACCCTCAATCCCTATTTCAAAGGAGACGAAGGTGCCGTCCGGATCACGCACAAAACCGTGTTCCCCGGTGTCGTCATTATATGAGCCTGTAATTTGATTGGCAGAGTTGATGGCGATAGGGAACGTCGCAGATCCCAGCATAAACAGAGTAACCGTACCGTCGGCTTTGCGCAGAAATCCCTGGGATGCACTAATGCCCGTGATATCGCCGGCAGGATTCATATCGATGGGATAGGTACTGCCGGATCCGACATCAATAGTGGTGTACTCTCCATCTGGGCTCCACAAGAAGCCGTGGTTGACGAAGTTACTGTCGACATAACCCCCCAAGACCTGACCCGTATCGCTGACGGCTCTTGCGTAACTGAATGTGGCCCCTGGCGGGTCCAGAGAGACGAAGGTGCCTTCGGTATTGCGCAGGAATCCGTGAGTCGTGATTCCAATCTGGTAGCATCCAACGATCTGGCCGTCGGAACCGATGGAAACAGGATTCGTGAGGAAGGCTCCAGGCACATCAAAGGTTGTTATCTTTTGAGCGAAGGCGGGTGACGCGAAACCTACAACAAGGGCGAGAGCTGATACCAAAGTCCTACACATACACACCTCCTCACGCGGCCGCCCAGGGCGAGCAATCTTTGTTTGTCCGAAATTGCCTGGCGTTCCAGCGTGTTTGGCAGGAGCATACGGCGATGTAGCGCCGCAGTCTGCCCGTCGAGTTCCACGCGGCCAAGAGAGCATGGTTCATTGAATGCCGCATCGGTGTACGACTGAATCTGGCGTTGTGTGACCTAATGCCGGGGGAGTACGAGGCGAAGAACTCGCACCTTCTGTTTGGTAGGCGCTTCTGTCCGGCTCTTCGCGAACGTGCGCGGGCTATTATGCCACAGAAACGCGCACATTGCGCTCATACTGGGGCTGACCCAGCTTTCCTCGTGACAGGAAACACAGCTTGGCGACCCTACCGATCGCGTTTTCGAAGGGTGGGGGAGGTCACAGTAGTCACAGAAATTCTCAAACTTTCGATTTTATTCTTACGCCCCGTTGGGGCTGGCGTTCATGATGTGCTCCGTTCCCACGGCTTGCGCCGTGGGCTTAATTCTTTCACCGCTTTGCGGTTGCTTAGGGACTGTCTCTGGCCAAGAGTGTGGAAGATGCTGTCCGCGTGCCGGGCGCCCCGGGTATCGACGCTTTCGAGAGACCTGGGAACGCGGGGAAGATCCCACACCGACTCTCACGCCGCCGTCTTTCGTACTTTCATGACCAGAATTTTCGGTGTCGTTGATGTGCACCAAGCGTGGCTTAGGAAAAATAGCGCTTTTCATTAGTGTCCAAGCAACAGCAGATTCCTCGCTACGCTCGGAATGACAAGCGGGAAGGGAGTAGATGTCGTAGGCGGAGCACTGGATGACGGGCAAACATGCGACGTTGGTCTGATGGCGAGGAGAAGAGGAAACAATCCCACTTCTGGCAAAGGACGCGAGAAATGGGGCACCCACCGTTGGATGAAGCCAGCGAGATCAAAACCTGCCAAAGGTGAGGTACCCAGCGGACTGGTGTCCTGTAGACGGTACGGATGTGGTCAGAGGAAAACCCCCGCCCAAGCAGAGCTTGAACGGGGCACCCTCGAGAGTAGAAGTGAACTCGAAAGCCTGGGCAATCCGCCGTCTTCGTGCGGCGAGACCTGGGGCAACCAGCCTTCGGCTTTATTCTTTATTCTTTTATTCTTTGTTCTTGCGCCCCGCTGGGGCTGGTGTTAATGATGTGCTCCGCCCCCACGGCTTGCGCCGTGGGCTTAATTCTTTCACCGCTTTGCGGTTTGCATGGGGATTGTCTCTGACCAAGAGTGGTGGAAGATGCTGTGCGTATGCTGGGTGGATCGGGCTCGTCGCTTTTCAGAGACCTCGGAACTTGCGGGGAAGATCGCACACCGGCTCTCGAGCCGCCGTTTGTCGTAACTTCATGAGCAGGACGCCGGTGTTGTTGATGTGCACAGTCATGGCTTAGGAAAAGAACTCTTTCATTGGTGTCCAAGCAACAGCAGATTCCTCGCTTCGCTCGGAATGACAAGCGGGAAGGGAGTACATGTCGTAGGCGGGGCACTGGATGTGACGGCAAACATGCGGAGTGGTCTGATGGCAAGCAGGAGAGGAAACAATCCCACTTCTCGCAAAGGACGCGAGAAATGGGGCACCCACCGTTGGATGAAGTCAGCGAGATCAAAACCTGCCAAAGGTGAGGTACCCAGCGGACTGGTGTCCTGTAGACGGTACGGATGTGGTCAGCAAGGAAAACCCCGCCCAAGCGGAGCTTGAACGGGGCACCCTCGAGCGTAGAGTGAACTCGAAAAGCCTTGGCCACGGCCGTCTTCGTGCGGCGAGACCTGGGGCACTCAGCCTTCGGCTTTATTCTTTATTCTTTAATTCTTTGTTCTTGCGCCCCGCTGGGGCTGGCGTTCATGATGTGCTCCGTTCCCACGGCTTACGCCGTGGGCTTTATTCTTTCACCGCTTTGCGGTTGCTTAGGGACTGTCTCTGGCCAAGAGTGTGGAACACGCTGTGCGTATGCTGGGTGGATCGGGCTCGTCGCTTTTCAGAGACCTGGGAACTCGCGAGGAAGAACACACGCCGACTCTCTCGCTCCTGTCTTTCGTACTTTCATGACCAGAATTTCCGCGTGGTGGCGGCGCACGAGTCATGGCTTTAGGAAAATAGCGCTTTTCATTAGTGTCCAAGCAACAGCAGATTCCTCGCTACGCTCGGAATGACAAGCGGGAAGGGAGTACATGTCGTAGGCGGAGCACTGGATGACGGGCAAACATGCGACGTTGGTCTGATGGAGGAGGAGAGGGAAAGTCCGACTTCTCGCAAAAGACGCGAGAAATGCGGCACCCACCCTTGGGTGAAGCCAGCGAGACCAAAACCTGCCAAATGTGGGGACCGACACCCTCGATCGCTGTACGCATGCAAGTTTTTCCAGTAGTCTGAACCGACACCAGCACAACGACAACCTTCATGACGCGCACTCTTGATCCGGAACTCAAACGAGCAATTGCCGCACGCATTCGCTATTACAACGAGCTTGGCATCTACGATTTTTACCGGCGGGATACTGCATTTACGGAGCCGGAGCAGGCTGGTCCGGTTGCGGTTGAGCCAGCGTCAGCAGTATCAATTCATCCCGAGGAGCGAGAGTCGCCAATGCCGAGAGCCAAAGCGGCTGTGACCGTGGACGATGATCTGTTTGAGCGTTCCGCCGCCAGGCCGGAGTCGCGAGTGAGCGATCCGGCGCAGGCGTTGCGCATGATCCGCGAGGATTTAGGGGATTGCACGCGGTGTGTCCTGCACAAGCAGGGACGCAAGCAGATTGTGTTTGGGGTGGGGAATCCGCGGGCGGAGCTGATGTTCATTGGAGAGGCTCCGGGAGCGGATGAAGATCAGCAGGGCGAACCGTTCGTGGGACGCGCCGGACAGTTGCTCAACAACATGATCAAGGCCATGGGGTTGCAGCGCGAGGATGTGTATATCGCGAACATTATTAAGTGCCGTCCGCCGGGAAATCGGACCCCGGAGCGCGAGGAATGCGAGACGTGCTCGCCATTCTTGATGCGACAGATTGCAGCGATCAAGCCGAAGGTGATTGTGGCGCTGGGTGCGGTGGCGGCGAAAACCTTGCTGGCGATCAATGCGCCGATGGCGGAGTTGCGCGGTCAGTGGTTCGATTTTCGCGGGACGAAGCTGGCGGTGACGTATCATCCGGCGTTTTTGTTGCGCGATCCGCGGCAAAAGAAGGAAACGTGGAAGGATTTGCAGATGGTGATGAAAGAGTTGGGGCTGGCGAGGTGAGCAGCTCTCACTTGCCGGTTCTCGGTCCTCAGCAACTAATTGGCAATTAGCAATTACCGAAAAGCAGGTTCTTCGCTGCGCTCGGAATGACAGGCGTTAAACAAGTTCTCAGTTGTCAGTTCTCGGTTCTCAGTTGTCGGTGTCTCAAGAAAATGATTCGCAGCTGTTTCGGTGACGGCAAGAAGCAGATTCCTCGCTGCGCTCGGAATGACAAGCCGAAAGAAAATGTAGCGGTTGGGCTTTACTGTCCGGCGCGGAGAGGGGAGATCAGCAGGCGATTGGTAGTTTTCTTCTTAGCATCGGACTTATCCTGCTGGTAGGCAAGGTCGAGAGTTCCCTCGGTCGTGGTCGAAGCTTCGGCCAATGTGGCGGCCAGGCCGCGGAACGAGCGTCCGATTTCCTGATTGTCATGGAAGGCGACGGGCATACCTTTGTCGATGGCCGGGGCGACGGCCTGGTAATTGTTGACAATCTTCCACAGGAGCTTGCAGTTGGTGGCGCCTTCGACATCCTCGTCGGAGAAGCCGGGAATTTTCTTGAAACGGTTCAGGACCAGGCGGAGGCGATCGCGGTCAGTTCCGTCCTGGAAGAAAGAGCGGATGCGACTGGCGCTCCACAGCGAGACCACATCGGTTTGCGAGACGACCAAGGCTACGTTCGAGAGATCGCACATCAGGCGCGCAGTTTGATCCAAGCGGCCGGAGCAATCTACGACCACGTAGCGGAAATGGGAAACCAGCAGGTCGAAAAGGCGCGCGAGTTCCGCGGCCGCGGGAGCTACGGTTTGCGGTTGCTGCGGGCCGGCGAGCAGTTGCAATCCGCCCTTGCAGGGAGTGAGCAGGCCGTCAAGCAGAGATGCGTCCATGCGGTGCAGGTTCTGCAAGGCATCAGGAAGACCGAACTGGGGTCGCACGTTTAGGTGAAGCGCGCAATGCCCCAAGGCAGCGAAGTCGACCAGCAGAACTCCTCCCTGGGTCTCCTGCAAGGCGACGGCGGTGTTCACGGCGACGGTGGTTGCGCCGGCGCCTCCTTTGGCGTTGGTCACCATGAAGACGCGAGCGCGACCGGAAGAGGTGCGGGCTTTGCTGCGCGAACTGGTGAAGCGGGTGAGGGCTTCGAGCAGGATCTCAGAAGTTGCGCCGCGGTCGAGGTACTCGCGTGCGCCTGCACGCATGGCGGAAACGATGGTTTGCGGGTGGTTCATCTCGCCGGCGGCGAAAATCACAATGCTGTCAGTCGTGGCGTGAATGAGTTCGATGGCGTGAATGGCCCGCTGCGAGTTGGCAGGATCGATATCAACGAGAACGATTTCGGCGCGAACGTCCTGGATCTGGCGCAGCACGGAATCGGTGGGAGTGGCGGGGAAGCCGAGGTGGGCGAAGACGGTGCGCCCCATTTGGGTGCCCTCGACACGCTGCTGCAATATTGCCAGCCGTTCCCGGTCCTCGCTCAATAGGGTGACTGCTATTCCGTGCATTGCAGGGGCCTCACCGGACTACGGTGCAACTCTATGATATTGACCGAGAAACGCTGCGCCAAATGACCTCGGTAACCGCATGCGGTGCTCACCGAAAGTTCCTCGAACAGACAGGACGAAAGTGGAGGCGCGGGACAGCCACGGCGGGAAAGACTCCCGGGCGAGACATCATCCCAATGCACAACCATTCTATGGTAAAGCAGCAGAGTTGAAAAGCAGAGAAACGGGAAAATCGGCGCGGGACAAGGGCCAGCCGGGACTAGGCTTTGGAAGGACACAAAGGGACACTGCGTCGAGGAAGGATGACTCAGATGCGCGGCGCCGCGGACGTTTCCAGCACGTTTCCCGAACCCTGGAATCAGTTGGCGGCGCGCTTATCCAGCAGGCGCCGGACGTGGCCGAGGAGATCTTCGGGATCGATCTCTGCCTTGCGAAGCCATACTTCAGCCGTGCCGATAACCTCGTCGGGCAGGGAAGTGTAGGCAGAGAAAATAATGATGGGAATGTTGGGCTTCAGGCGCTTAAGTTCGCGCGCCAGCACCAGACCATTCATCCCGGGCATGAAGTAATCGAGAATGACGGCATCCACAGAATTACTGCGGAACAATTCGAGAGCCTGCTTGCCAGATTGGGCGGGGAGAACCTGGTAGCCGGCTGATTCCAGCAGGAGCTTGCGCAGTTGTAATTGGGGTTCTTCGTCTTCGACACATAGCACAGTGGCAGCAGCCGGGACATTCATCTGCGTTCGCCGTCTCGTATTGGACTGGTGGACAGGGATGTTTTCCATTGTAGCGCGTCCCAACCCCCAAGGCAGAGCCGGTTTGGAATCAGGAGGAGGGCAGGCAAGACCTGAGGAACAGTAGCAAGGCAGAGCTCCGGGAACAATACAGGGTTTCCTGTAGGCGGACGGGGATCCCAGCTTAAGGGTCGGGGCAGGACGGGAAGGGGCCTAATTTTTCCGTCTATGGCCGGTCAGATTCCGGAGCAGATCGCGAATGCGATCGCGACGGCTCTCGTATTCTTCGAACTCGCGCTGAGTCGGTTTGATGAATGCGGCGGACCTTAGGACTTCCACTTGAGTGTTCACCAGGCTGTGCAATTCGTTCTGAAAAGCCTCGCGTTCCGCCCGGGTTTCCGGGGACTCAATCCCGTAAAAATACGGCGAAGTTTGATTTAGCATCGGCGACATAAATCCTTTAGGAATACGAAGACTTTGATGGGCGCATGCGCGCGAAGGTTGGTAAAAGCGTAGATCAAATGGGCTAGGTTTCAATGCCGGCCTGCCGAAGGGATACGGAGAAAGTCGTATATCCGCCTGAGACGAAAGGTATTCACGCCCAGGCGAGCGGAATGGCATCGAAAACTACCGAAACTCCAAAGGCGCTGCGGGGTTCATGCAATTCGGGCGTCAAAAGAGAAACGAAATCAGCTAAACAGGAGAGAGACATGAAGAATCGATTGGGCTCTGTCGGGGTTTTCGGAACTGCGATTCTGGGAGTTGGGTTGCTGCTGGGCACTGTGGCCGCATTTGCCCAAGACGCGCCCCAGACAACTCCGCCCGCCGACCGTACGGAAAAGCAGGAGGACACGCAACATGCAATGCATACCTGGGACGAGTTCCTGGGGCAGCATCCCGAGCTGCGGGAGCAGTTGAACAAGGATCCCAACCTGGTGAACGATCCGGGATTCCAGGCAAAGCATCCGGAGCTGCAGGAGTTCATGCAGAGTCATCCGGGAATTGCGCGGGGCATGAAGAAAAATCCGGAAGCCATGATGAAGCGTTCACGGCACTATGCGCGTTCGCATCACGCCGGGGAGCGTCACCCGCACAATGATCCGGATAAGAAGTAACTAGTGCAGTTCACCGGGACAGCGGGGCCACTGGCCCCGCTTATTTTTGCTCTCCCAGTGCGGCGCCGTTTGATTGGGAGGTGTACCTGCCATGGCGCCGATTCCCACAAGCATGAGCAACGGGCTGGAGTGCCCGCTGCGTGCGGATCTGATACCTACTGCAATTCGGCGACCCCGTTCAGGTCGGGGGAAGGAGTGCCGAGGAAGACGGCTTTGTTGGGGGAAATGAGGAAGAGCGTGAACTGGGGCACTTTGGCGCCAGAGGGGACCGTCATTACGACTTGGCCATTCGACGACACCGTATAAGTGCCGGCGAGCAGGACAACGGTTGTGCTGGTGCCGGGCTGACTCAGGTCGTCGACAGCATAGAAGTTGCCGCTGCCGTCGAACACAAACTGGCCGACAAAGGTCAGCTCGCTTTCGCCGGTCTCTGCCGCGCCGAAGGCGAAGTCCCCGTTCAGAGAGGCCAACGAGAAGTTTCCGTTCGGTCCGGGCTGCTGCAACTCGGCCGTGCCGCTGGCGGCATGACTGTCATTCGAGAGCAGCATATACATTTTCGTCGGGGAGACGACGTACACGATAAAGTTCCGGAAGCCGAAGTCAGTGTTCTCCAGCAGGATTCCTCGCCCATTCGGCATGACCGTGAAGCTGCTTTGCGCGGTGTTGACGGTGATGTTGACGCCGCCGTCCTGGAGCTGCGTGCCATCCAGCACGTTGGTTGGCGAATAATCGAATTGTCCGATGAGCCACGATCTGCCCTGCGAGCCGCCGGTGTCGATGTTGAAGGCGTATCCACCGGAGGGCGGCGGTGCGGTGGCAGTCTGTATTTCCGCGATACCAGCTGTGGCTGGGAGTGAGGCATCAATCGTAAGCAGGTGCAGCTTGGTAGCGGAAACGATGTAGACCGCGTAGTTGGATCCTGCGAAGGTTCCGGTCACGCGGCCAGTGCTTGAATCCACGGACGCCAGAGTGCCGGAGATCGATACGTTGGTTGTGACGGCTCCTGCGTCGTTGACGTCTTCGGTGCCGCTCACAGTGGCAGCGGTCGAATCGGTGGTAAGCAATCCGAGGCGAGAGCTCTGGCCGGCATTGATGATTCCTCCGACGCGGAACACATAGGTGGCGCTGGCAATCGAGGAGTTGTGAAAGACGGTGGCGTCTTGCTTCTCCAGAGCTCCGATGGCGTTGCTCTGCAGATCGTTTTGGATGATCTGGGCATTATTGTCCGCAGTCGCGGTGCTGTTGGATTTCAGAATCAGGTTGAAGATGCGCGTCTGGCTGCCGCCGCTCAAAGTCAGCGTGCCGCGGCCATCGGGCGTGATGGAGTAAGTTCCGCTCAGGGCGACGTTGGTTGAGAGCGTGGAAGCGTTGATGTCTTCCACCCCGCTGATGATGTTGCCGCTGCCATCGGAGGTGATGCTGCCGGACTCGAATACCGGTCCACGACTATCAAAGCCAGTAAGAGTGAAGGCGTAGGGCCCATTCAGGCTGGCATTGCTGAAGTTCTTATCGGTAACGTCGATTTGAGCAGTGCCGCTGATGCCACTGTTGGCGGCGGTGATGGTGGCGATGCCTCTGGCGACGCCAATGCCTTTTCCGTCCTTAGTGATGGTCGCGACATTGTTGGAGGACGAAGTCCAGGTCACGAAATGTGTCAGGTCGGCGGTGGTGCCGTCGGCGAATTTGCCCGTAGCCGTGAAGTTCTGGCTTCCCTTGATGGTCACGACCGGCAGCACGGGCGAGACGGTGACGACGTTGGGAGCCTTCACATTCATCTGCGTGATGGCGTTGAGGCCACCGAAACTGGCAGTGATTGTGGCCGGCGTCGACCCGGTTTGCAGTGCGGTTGCCAGTCCGGAGGAGCTGATGCTCACCATGGTTGGCGCGGACGAGGACCAGGTGGCGCTGGCGGTGAGGTCCTGCGTAGAGCCGTCACTGTAGTTGCCGGTTGCGGTGAACTGCTGCGTGCCGGCAACGTCTATGGATGGCGAGGGCGGAGTTACGGTGATGGACTGCAGCACGGGTGGAGCATTGGTAATGTTTACCGTGTACTGCTGCGATGCGGTGGAAGAGTTGGCATCGGTTACGGTGACGGTGAATACGGCCGACTGTACGGTGGTCGGGGTGCCACTGAGCAGGCCGGTCGAGGTCTTTAAAGTGAGTCCCAGCGGCAGTTGACCTATTGTCACATTCCAGGAATAGGGCGTAGATCCGCCGGTAGCGGTGAAGTTGAATGAGTAGGGCGTGCCCACTACGCCATTCGGGGGCGGACCGTTGGTGATGTTGGGGGGTGGCGCGGTGGTGATCGCGATGGAATAGGCGTGGGTAGCGGTTTGTAAATTGGCGTCCGTCACCTGGATGGTAAAGGTGGAGGTGGCGGCCGCAGTGGGAGTTCCGCTGAGCACGCCTGTGGTGCTGTTGAGGGTCAAGCCGGCGGGAAGATTGCCGCTTCCTAACACCACAATCCAGGCATACGGCGTTTTGCCGCCGGTCGCGGTGAACGTGAATGAATATGGAGTACCCACCTGTCCGCTGGGCGGAAGGTTATTGGTAATGGTCGGAGCAGCCGGTGGAGCAATAGTGATGGTATACGCCTGCGTTGCGGTTGAGGAGTTGGCGTCCGTTACCTGGATAGTAAAGGTGGATGTGGCGGCGACGGTGGGAGTGCCGCTAAGCACACCACCGCTGGTAGTGAGAGTCAGTCCGGCAGGAAGTGATCCCGATCCTGCTACTACGCTCCAACTATAAGGCGTTGATCCGCCGGTTGCGGTGAACGTAAAAGAGTATGCCACTCCTACCTGCCCGCTGGGTGGGTTGGCATTGCTGAAGGTCGGAGGAGGCGCCGGGGCGATAGTGATGGAGACAGCTTGTGAGGCAGTCTGTCCAGCCGGGTCTTTGACCGTAATCATGAAACTGGCGGTTCCAGCCACTGTAGGAGTGCCGGTCACAGCGGCGGTGGAGGAATTCAGCTTCAGACCTGCAGGGAGCTGGCCGGAGCTGACGGTCCAGGCATAGGGCGTCTTGCCGCCAGTGGCAGCGAAATTGAAGGAGTATGCCATCCCTACCATGCCATTGGTAGGCGCCGCGCTGGTGATGCTCAGAGGGGTTGAACCGGGACTGCTGGTGCTGCTCCCTCCGCATCCGACTAGCGCTACAGAAAGCGCGACGACTACCGCCAGCAATAGGCCCCACACGGGTGTGCTACGCATAATTTTCTTTTTCCCTGGACTGAGAGATGGACGAGCGCAGGAGTTTGCTCGTGGGAGAGTCGGGTAAGAAGGAGCAGTCCGGTTGCCAAATGTGTTGAGAATACGTTTGCGGTGGGAGAGTGGGCGGGGGTGGCGGGAGCGGCTGGCCGGCAGGTTCCTACTTGGCTGGTAAGTGCCTGATCAGACAAGGTTTATGGCAAGCTAGGACGGGTGGGGGCACAGCGGCGAGGCTGCTTCGGGGGCTAATTTTCGTCCCTGTTCAAGGAGAGAATTGACCAAGACCGAGTAGGCGCATGCGGATTGTGAACAGAGTTGCATTAAGAGGCGGGAAACTTTGTTCCCACAACTTACGGCCTACGCCCGTCTCGGCTTCTCTCAAGGCAGGCTGGTGAAGCCGGTGCCTATTTGCCCGGTTTATTAGACAGGAGCCAGTTCCAGTCAGGGTGCAAAGAGGTGGATCCGATAAACCTGCATGGACTTGCTGCTTTGCCTGATCAATTGGATGTGCTGAGTGTTTAAGGAATCGAATTCAAACCCGTAGTGTCGTCCGGTGTGGTGACGCACGATAGCCGTCGTATCGAGCGGGCCAGCGGGAAGTCGCATGCGGACTCGCACTTTCTCCCCGACTTCCAGGTCGTCATTTAGCAACGCAGACCATCCGCCCTCACTGACTTCCAGGCTGATGCCGTAAGTGTCGTCGGGATTCTCGGACTCGATCCTCCAGACGAGAACCGGGGCGCTGAAGAGATAACGAGTGTTTCGTCTGCGCTCGTTCTCAACAGCTTCAGCAAGTCGTTGTTGGCGAGTTGTTTCCATTGCGTCTACTTATAGAAATCGGCAGTTGGCCGATCCACATTAGTGATGTCTTATTTCGCGGGCAGGCGCCAGTAACCTAGCAAATTGAACGGTGGTCACGTGAAAACACTTTGGTTACATAATGGTGACAACTGGAACTGGTCTCACACAGATTTTCTCGATCCTTGGCGCGCGACACTCAGGGGCTAAAGCCCCGTTTTGATTGGGTCTGGGCGGCACCCTTCGGCTTCGCTCAGGGCAGGCTCTTGAAGCCGTGCCCTCCCCAAGACATTTACGAGACAACTAGCCTCAAGTCTGAGTTCAGGTGGCAAAACAATGACAAATCTTTCACCGCCGGATGACATCTGCAGGAACGGCACTCCGTACGATCGCAGATAACAATCCAGTCAAATGGTGGTGAAGTATGCGACACATCTATCTTGCGATCATTGTCGTACTTGCCCTCTCCATGGCAGCGACTCAGGCATTGCGGGCCGGGTCTCCGCCGGATGCGGCCGCCAACTCGGCAGACGTGAACGGAACCGTGAAACTTGAAGGCACGGCGCCCAAACTAACCCATATCAACATGTCGGCTGATCCCGCCTGTGCCAAGTCCCATCCTGGCGGAGCTACGGTCCAGGACATTACCGCCGATGCAAACGGCGGATTAGAAAATGTAGTGGTGTTTGTTGCCGATGGTCTGGCTGACAAGACGTTCGATCCGCCATCGCAACCTGCGGTGATGGAACAGAAAGGCTGCATGTATCAGCCTCATGTCGTCGCCATGCAGACGAATCAAAAGCTGGAAGTGGTGAATGACGATTCAACCATTCACAACATTCATCCCTTGCCGCAAAACAATCGCGAGTGGAATAAGGCGCAAGCTCCGGGACTGGCGATTGAGGAAACGTTTGCCAGACCAGAAGTGGCCATTCCGGTGAAGTGCAATGTGCATCCCTGGATGCATAGCTACATCGCGGTGTTCAAGCACCCGTATTTTACGGTGACCGGAAAGGGAGGAAGTTTCGATCTGAAGAATCTCCCGCCGGGAACTTACACGTTAGCGGCTTGGCATGAGAAGTTGGGAACGGCGACACAGAAAGTGACGATTGCCGGAACGGAAAAGAAGACGGTGGAGTTTGTTTTCAAGGGGCACAAAGGTTCGTAGAAAATTGGAACGAGCGAAGACTTCAGGAGCTAAGGCTCGTTTGAAAAGAAGTCTGGCGCAGCGCTGAAGCCTGCGCCAGAACCGCTGCCGCCGGGGCGAATGACTAGTGGCGCCGCTGGGTCTCGCGGAGCAGGGTTGCGAAGCTGCGACCGCCGACATTGACTCCCTGCTCGATGCGTCCGGTGACGGCGACTTTGGCGCCATTGCCGGGGACCCCGAAATTCTGGCTGTAAACCCAGATGGTGCCAGTGCCATCATCAATCTGAAAAAAGCCAGTGCCGAATACGCCGAGCGAAGTGGAGACGCGTCCGGCAACCGTGACTTCTTTGCCAGCGTAGCGGCCGGGGTCACGATTGATGTCGGATATCCTGAGTCGCGGCGGACAGCCGGTCAGCCACACGCTGGCGATGGTGATCAGTACGGCTAGCAGAATTCGAGCACGCATATTTTGCATGACGTCCTCCCTACTGGTATTTCACTCCGATCGCAGGCGTTTTGCTGTGGCTTCCGCCTGCTGGGCCTCCTGCGTCTTACCTGCCCCTTTGTAAGCCTGGCTGAGTAATTCGAAGACCCCAGCGTTCTTAGACTGCGCTTTCGACAGCGGTTCCAGTTGACTAATGGCGTCAGCAAAGTTGGATGCAGCAATCTGGGCTCTGGCTACGCCCAGCTGCGCTTCCACATTGTTCGGGTCCAGCAGTTGCGCTGCTTCGAACTGATCTTCAGCGGCTTTCGCATCTTTCAGTCCGAGGTACACTTTGCCGAGCAGCAGGCGCGCCGGCAATTGGCCGGGAGTAAGTTTCAAGCTGGCCTCGAGGGCGTCGCGCGCGCCCGCAAGATCTCCGGCCTTCTCACGCGCCTGGCCTTCGTAGAACGCGGCGGTTGCATCCTCGGGACGCACCTCTCGCGAGCGCTTTAGATATTCCGCTGCCTTCGCATAGTTGCCTGCGTTGAGTTCAAGTTCACCGAGTTGGCGCAGCGCGGTAGGCGACTTGGCATCGAGTTGCAGGACTTTTTCCAGCGCGGCGCGAGCTTCGTCGGTGCGATTGTCGTCGGAAGCCATCATGGCCGCGTGCAGCAGATTCTGCTCGTCGATCTTATCCTTGGGATCGGGCAGTGAGGGTGCATTGGCATCCTGTGCGGATGGCGGCTTCAGTTTCGCCAGTTCAGCCTGCAACTTCTTCGCGGTTGCATCCGCTGTTTGGTAAGTGTTGGTCAGTTCTTTGGGATCAGATTGCAGGTTATAGAGCTCAGGCCGCGGTGCCTGGATGAACTTGGATCCATCGGCACGCACGGAGCGCAGTGGAGCCCAGCCGAAGCGTAGAGGGTAGTCGGTCTCACCAAGAGCGACGCGGTTCGCGGATTCGGAGCCACTGAGATATGGCTTCAACGATTCGCCATCGAACTGCGCGGACTGTGATACGCGCACCAGATCAACGATGGTCGGCAGGATGTCGATAGTGCGAACTTGCGCGTCCACGACTTTGTCGTGGCTGGCTTCCGCCGGGAGTTTCACGATCAGCGGAACGTGCGTAGTAGCGTCATAAAGAAAGATGCCATGGGTGTTCTCGTGGTGCTCGCCCAATCCCTCGCCGTGATCTCCGACAACAACGATGATTGAGTTCTCATACCAGCCGCGCTTTTTGAGGTAGGCGATGTAGTCTGCCAGGACGGAGTCAGCGTATGCGATCTCGCCGTCGTAGAGGCGGTCTTTATAGGTCTCAGAATAAGGTGGGGGCGGCTCGTAGGGATCGTGGGGGTCGTAGAGGTGGACCCAGACGAAATGAGGGCCGGCGGGATGCGCATCGAGCCACGACTGCGCGTGCTTTACCACTTCGGCCCCGCGGCGCTCGACGCGATCCCAACGGGATTTGTTAGGGGGATTCTCGGGAAAGTTGTCGTAGTAATCGAAGCCGCGATCGAGTCCGGGGGCGAGTCCCTTGCTGTCGAGGATAACTGCGCCGATGAATGCGGCGGTGTGATAGCCCTTGGTCTTCAGCAGTTCGGCCCAGGTCGCATGTCCACTCGCCAGCGGAATAGCGAAATCGGTGACGCCGTGATTGCTCGGCAACAGTCCGGTAAGGATCGTGGTGTGAGAGGTGTTGGTGATTGGACTGGGCGTGAAGGCCTGGGTGAAGCGGACACCATCTTTTGCCAGGGCATCGAGCGTGGGCGTCTGGATGTCTTCGTCGCCGTAACAGTGGACGTGGTCCGCGCGCAGAGTGTCAATGGTGACAAGGAAAACATCAGGGCTGGAAGTCCTCTTGGGTGCGGGTTTCCGCGCGGTTTGCGCCGGTAGGCCAGCATTGACGAGGACAAGAAAGAGAAACGTCCAGGCAGCCTTCATGTTTTCTCAGACTAGCATAATTGCCGCTCTAGTCCGGGTTGAGCCGGCCCGTGCTGGGATATAATTTTCCTATTCCATGGTTTCCCGCCGGTGGTGCGTAATCCTGTTGTTCGCGAGCATGCTGGCGCCGCTGCGCGACGCTCGCGGAGCGGCCGCAGCTGGTCCTAATGTTGTTTTCGTTACGATTGATACTCTTCGCGCCGACCATCTGGGCTGTTACGGGTACAAGCAGATTCGCACTCCAAACATCGATACGCTTGCCGCGGATGGGGTGCGCTTCGCGCGAGCATACACGCCGGTTCCGGTTACGTTGCCATCGCACACCGTGATCTTTACCGGGACCTATCCCATGCTGAGCGGAATGCATGATTTCAGCGGCAACAAGCTGAGTGCGAGCCAGCCCACGCTGGCGTCTGTTCTGAAAGAGCAGGGGTATGCGACGGGAGCTGTAATTGGCTCGGCGGTGCTGGACTCCCGCTTTGGCTTGAATCGCGGATTTGATTTTTATTACGACCACTTCGATTTCAACCGGCTGGATGAATCGAATCTCGATGAGATGGAACGCCCGGGCAATCAAGTGGCGGATACCACGCTCGAGTGGCTGGGAAAGAATTATCAGAAGAAGTTTTTCCTGTGGATGCATCTGTATGATCCGCACTATCCGTACCGCCCACCAGCGCCCTACAGCGAGGAATACAAAGAGCGTCCTTACGATGGAGAGATTGCGTTTGCCGACGAGCAAGTGGGGCGACTGATTCGGTTTCTGAAGGAAAAGGGTCTGTATCAGAATACGTTGATTGTGCTCAGCGGAGATCACGGCGAGAGCCTGGGTGAGCACGGGGAGAAGACGCACGGTTTCTACATCTACAATGCGACGTTGCAGGTGCCGGTAATCGTGCACTTTCCGAGTGGTGGTCGCGGGCGGACTGTGGATGATCTGGTAAGCACGGCCGATTTGATGCCGACGGTGCTGCGCGTCTTGAACGTGGAGGTTCCTTCCCGGGTTCAGGGTCGCGATCTGGCGCCCATCATTGCGGAGAAAAAGACCGCGCAAGAGAAGGAACTCGGCTCTCGCAATCTGTATGCCGAAACCTATCTGCCCCGGCTGCATTTCAACTGGAGCGAGTTGCGGGGAGTAGAAAACGAGCGCTATCACTTCATCGACGCCCCCAAGCCGGAACTCTACGACTTGGTGAAGGATCCGGGCGAAACGCGCAATCTATTTTCGGAAAAAAAGGCTGTTGGAGAAGAGATGCGCGGCAAACTCGCCGAGGTGATTCGCCAATACAGTGCAGGCCAGGAGCTCGCAGAGAAGACTGGCCTCGATCCTGCGTTGATGGAGCGTCTGAAATCGCTGGGCTATGCGGGTTTCTCGGGCGGCGGCAGCCCAACCATAACCGATCGCAACCTGCCGGATCCCAAAGATCGAATTCAGGTTTACGAACTAATTTCCGATGCGATTGCCGCTAGCCAGCATGGCCAGTATGCGGAGTCAGTGGACAAGTTGAATGCGGCGTTGAAGACGGAGCCTGATTCTGTGGCGGTGCATTATCTGCAGGGCTTGAATTATTACCGGCTCGGCGAATATGCGAAGGCAGTCGATGAATGTCAGAAGGTGCTGAAGCTGAGTCCGGATTACGCGCTGGCCGCGTTTCATTTGGGATTGGCGTATGCGCGAACCGGACAGTTCGACGATGCGGTCATAGCCTTCAAGAAAACTTTAGAGTTGGATTCTACAAACTTTACGGCGGCTTATGACCTGGGGCTGATCTACGTGCAGAAGAAGATGCCGAATGAGGCTGCGGCCGCGTTTCGGCAATCGGTGCGGGCGGCGGACGCCTATGCTCCTGGGCACCGTGCGTTGGGCGAGCTATTGCTTGCACAAGGACTAGTGGACGAGGCACTGACCGAGTTGCGCAAAGCTGCTGAGTTGTCGCCCCAGGATCCCAGTGTCCACGCTGCCTTGGCCAGAGCATTATCAGAAAAAGGATTGGCGGCCGAGGCGCAGGAAGAAATGCGTAAGGCGCAGCAGGCGCAGCCGCGGTAGTACTTCGAGCATGCCGGCGCAGCAGAACGATATTGAGACCTGTTCTCCATCTACTGATTTTCCTGAGCACGCTGGCACCGTTGTTTGCGGCCACTACTCCGGTCCGCAAACCTCGTCCCAATGTCATACTGATCACGATTGATACGGTTCGCGCTGATCATGTAGGTTGCTACGGCGCGAAAGACGTGCAGACCCCAACCCTCGACGGGCTGGCTCACGACGGCGTCGTCTTCGAGCGGGCTATCTCGCAAGTCCCGCTCACCTGGCCCTCGCATGCGGCAATTTTGACCGGTACTTATCCGTTGCAAAACGGGGTGCAGGACTTCACCGGCCAGCCGCTAGATCCCAAATTCCGCTCCGTTGCGCAAGCCTTCAAACAGCAGGGATATGCCACTGCAGCAGTGGTCAGCGCGTTTGTTCTGGATCGCAGTTGGGGGCTGGCGAGAGGTTTTGATTCGTACGACGACGCTTTTTCCGCGGAGACTTTTCAAACCAAGGACATCGGACTGGTGGATCGCAAGGCCGAAGGGAGTGTAACCCATGCGTTAAGGTGGCTCGCGAAGAGACCGCCCAAGCCGTTCTTTCTTTGGCTGCATTTGTACGATCCGCACAGTCCGTACGACCCGCCGGAGCCGTACAGGACGCAATATAAGGACCATCTCTACGACGGAGAAATCGCTTACGCCGATCACGAACTAGGACGGCTGGTCGGCTGGCTGAAGCGCAATCAGCTCTACGACCGGACCCTGATCGTCGCTCTGAGCGATCACGGAGAATCGCTCGGCGAACACGGCGAACAGGAGCACGGCTTCTTTGTCTACAACTCGACCGTACACATCCCGCTGATCGTCAAGCCGCCTGCAGGGAATCGCGTGGCGCTGGGACGCGTAGTTCGACCGGTGGAGACTACGATGGTGGCGCCCACGCTACTGCGGCTGGCTGGGGTCAAGGATACGATCGAGAAGCAGTTCGCGTCGCCATCACTCTTTGGCAAAGAAGAAAGCGACTCGGCCGCCTACAGCGAGACGTTCTATCCGTTTAGTTCCTTTGGGTGGAATCCGCTACATGGGTTGGAAACCAGCCGCTATCACTATATTGATGCGCCCACACCGGAGCTTTACGACATCGTCGCCGATCCCGCCGAAACGAACAATTTGGCAGCTCAGCAGAAAGCAACCGTCGCCGTTCTGAAAGACAAGCTACAGAATGTTCTTAGCAGAAATCCGTTCCGCGCGAGTGGAGCAGGAACCTCGAGTATGGGCCCGGACGCGCTGGAGAAATTGCGCGCGCTGGGCTACGTTGCATATCGTTCGCCGGTTACCCCTGAGGCTCTGGCTGCTGGATTACCCGATCCCAAGGACAAGCTGTGGGAATTCAATTCTATTCTGAAGGCGGGAGATGCTTTCCGCGCACTCGATTTTGAGGTGGGCAAGCAATTGCTCGATAAAGTGCGGGAGAAAGATCCGCAGATGTACATTGTGCCATTCATGCTGGGCGAAGCCGCGCTGCAACAGCAGATGTGGGAGGAAGCTAGCGAGCAGTTTCAGCGCTGCCTGCAACTGAATCCGAACTTTGACCAGTCCATGACGGGGTTGGCGCACGCACTAGTGAAGCTGGACAAGTACAGCGAGGCTGGCCAATGGATTAACCGTGCGCTGCAGCAAAATCCCCAGAATTATGTGGCGTGGTACGAACTGGGATCGATCCAAAGGAAGAGTGATCCGGCAGCGGCAGCATTGAGTTTCGCAAAGGCGCTCGCCATACAACCCAATTTTGCGCCGCTGCAGCGCGATTTGGGGATGCTGAAATATGAACAGAAGAACTATGCCGAAGCGGCGAAATATCTCGCGACGGCGATTGAGCTGGGGGTAAACGACGCCTCGACTTACAATTTTCTGGGAATTTGCTATAGCCTGACCGGCCGGTTACAGAAGGCGGTGAAGAGTTACCGTAAGGCGCTGGAAGTCGATCCTGAACTCGCCAAGGCGCATCTGAATTTGGCGGACGCTTATCGGAGTCTCGGGCAGCGCAGCGCCTCGGAGAAGGAATTCCAGGCCGCATGCAAGCTTCACAATGAGTTCTGCCGGTTTGTGCCTAAGGCGGAGTAAAGCCGGTGCATCTGCCGCCGAGTTGTTGTGGGCGGCTAAGAGCAGATTCCTCGCTTCGCTCGGAATGACAAGTTCTTTTAGAGTTGTGGCAGGCGGAATGGCAATAATCTGGAAGAGTACGCCAATTGTCAGTGGGAGCTTTCGAGTTTCAGAAGCAGCGCTCGCGCCCTGGGGGCCAGAGGATCGGCGGGGGAATTTTGCAGGAAAGCCTTCAGTTCGGTTGTAGCTTCCACATTTTTCTTTTCGGCAAGATAGAGATTCACCAATTCCAAGCGAATGCGCGACATGTTCGGATCAAGCGCCAGCGCCTGGTGCAATGCCTGCTCTGCTTCCGCGAACTTGCCCGTGCGCTCGAAAATCGAGCCAAGAAGGAATTGCCCAAACGGAGATTGTGGCTCTCTTTGCAATCCCTCCTGCACGTTCTTCAAGGCACCGTCGTAGTCTTTCATCAGCAGAAGCACATTGGCCAGGTTGAGATGGGCTTCGGAGTCGCTCTGATTGAGCCGAATGGCCTCTTCAAAGTGGCTCTTCGCCGCCGGAAAATCCGACTTGCTCACATAATCGGAGCCTAGGTTGTTGTGTGCAGGATAGAAGTTCGGAGCGATCTCTATGGCCTTACGATAATGAGCGATGGCGTCGTCGAATTTCGCATCACGGTCTGCCTTAAGGCCCTTATCGAATTCCTTCAAAGCCTTCTTAGGAAACTTGCGACGGTATTCTTCGCTATCCACAATATGGGGGTTGCTTCCCCTGCTCCTGCTGGCGAGCGGTGGTTGCCGGTTCTGCTGTCGCTGATTAAGGTTGATCTGAACGATGGACATTGAATTAATAGAGAGGTCGAGCATCACTCGTTCATCCACAGGAACAAAGCGCTCGTCCCGAATGACCACGTGATAGACATTGGTGGACAGCATCTCGAACGTGAACTTTCCTTGCTCATCGGTGTACATACTGTTTATCGGGGAGCCATGTAGCTGTAGTTCGACAAGGAGCCGCCCAGGGAAATCGGTCCTGGGAGCATGGACCTCTCCCATGATCCTGCCGTACTGCTGTGCTTTTAATGCTGACGCTGAAACGAGGAGGAGGACGAAGCAAGTGAGGATCGCGGAACGCCTCATGGGATGCCTGCACAAAGAAAACTGGGCTTGTCCCCGTGTCGAGGACAAGCCCAAGAGAAAGTATTACCGGTTAGAAGCTCAGGTGCAATCCGAACTGCAGGTTGCGAGCGTTAAGTGTCCCCGCCGCCTGTCCGAATTGGCCGTCTCTGAGATCGTTGTGCCCAGCTCCACCCGCGGTAGCGAGCAGGAAGTTCGCACGATTGAACACGTTGAAAGCCTGCGCCTCGAACTTCAGGCCCACGCGTTCAGTGAACTTGAAGTTCTTGGAGAGCGTCATGTCGGCCTGGAAGAGTCCCGGGCCAACGAACGTGTTGCGGCCAAGGTTGGACACGCAACCCAGACACGGTGCGCTCAAGATTGGCGTTCCGTTTCCCGCGGTGAAATCCCAACCGTTTGCCCAGTTCGCACGGCTCGGATCGAAGTTCGCCAGGGTCGAAGATGGGCGGTCGTTGCGTCCGTGATCGAGGTTGTAATCGCCACGGAGATTCTCACAGTCGCCTGCGTTTACGTCCGCCGCTGCACAGGCGACGGTTCCTCCACTGGAAATGGTGCGCAACCTGGCTGCTCCACCGCGGAACGGCTCCCAGTGAGCGCCGCGCTGGAAGGACCACACGCCGCTGTAGGACCATCCGCCGAGCACTGCTCCTAGCACCCCCTTCAGATCCTGCCCAGGTAGTTGCCAGACATAGTTGACTACGGCTCGATGACGGATATCGAACAGGGAGTTACCCCGATCAAGCTGCGGCAGAGTGAAGTCTGTGGTGTAGCCTTCGCCCGCTGCCGCACCGTTCGCGGTGGTGGCGCCGCTGTGCCAGGTTGATCCGTTATCAATCGTGTGGCTGTATGTGTAGTTCACGTTGAATAGCAGCCCGTGGGTTACCTGCTTCTTGAGTGTGAGCTGAAGCGAGTTGTAGCCGGAGTTGACCACGTTCCGCCAGTTGCGCAGGTTGCCGTAATTGTCGTTAGCGAAACCCAGGTTAGGCGGGGTTCCCGGCTGAAGAGTGCCGCCGCCGTTGCCGCTCCAGGTCCGACCAAAGTTGTCAGTGATAGTTGAGCCGAACGGCAGAACTGATCCGGGGTGTCGGTTGATATTCTCGGCGCGAAATAGCTTGTGACCGGTGTCGCCGACGTAATTAACTTCCAGGACCGTCTTCCAGGGCAGTTCACGCTGCACGCCCAAGTAGTAGTTGTAAACGTAGGGATCGCGAATACCTTCCGGAAGCACGATTCCAGTCAGAATCGCGACGTTTGGACTGAACGGCGCCCATCCAGTCAGGTTGCCGGCAGCTTGTGCACCGGTACCCTGGCCGGGATTGGTTGCCGGACCACTGAAGGTGGGTGCTGCGACGCTGGGTGAACCATCGCTACCCGGCCCCGCGCAACCGGTGGACGTGCAACTTGTGGGACCGTAAATAATGGTGTTGACGTCCCCGTTGAGGAAATTATCCACAAAGTTGAACGAGTAGTAAGGCAGGTTCCAGCGTGAATTTGAGAGCGGGTTGTACAGTGTGCCCTCGTAGGCCACGCCGAAACCGCCACGGACCGCCATCTTGCCGTCGCCGAAGACGTCGTAAGCGAAGCCGACGCGCGGACCGAAGTTGTTATGGTCACCCTTGCCCAAAGACTTAGCAGGAAAAAAGCCGCCGGGACCGCACACGCCAGCGAGCTGCGCTAACGCAATCGACGATGCACTAGTGCAGTCCACAGGACTAATCGGAGGTCCTGTACCAGCCGGGACATTGGCATTGATTACTCCCGCCAGCAGATTGGGCCCAGGACCAGGAATGAACGTGGTCGCCAGGTTACTCTCTTCGTTATGACGAGTGAAGAGATCCCACCGAAGCCCCAGGTTCAAGGTGAGTCTCCGGGTCACTTTCCAGTCATCCTGGAAGTAAACTCCAACTTCCCAGTTCCGCCAGTGCCGCACGTTACTCTGCAATGCTGGAATGGGACTCGGATTGAAGCTGGTGCACGGCGGAGCGCAGATTCCGGGGTTAACACCCGCATCCTCTTCCGCCGGAGCATCGACTGCAAAGTAGAGAGAATCGAAGAACTCGTACGACGGCCGCGCCACGCTGAATTCACTGTTCTCGATGTTGCGACGAACATCAGCACCAATCTTGACGTTGTGGTTTCCGTGACTGATCGAGACCAGATCAGAGTACGTGTAGATGTGCTCCTTGAAGAACTGCGGGTATCCGGAATAGGAGCCGAAACCAGCCGTGCCGTCATCAAAGGTCCCGGCCCCACCGATCTGCGGCACTCCGGGAATCGCGGTGCTGACCAGCGACCGGTTCTGCTGGTAGCCCACGCGTGCTTCGTTCAGGATGGTGGGTGAAAAAGTGTGCACCCAACTGGCTTGGCCACCGGGGAACAGGTTTACCAGGGGGTTGGTGAAGCCACGAGTGCAGGCCGCGTTGCAGGGGCCGAACGAATCGGTGCTCCGGAAATAGTTGTATTGAGCACTAATGCGGTCGCTGCTACGCGGGGTGAAGTCCAGGCGGAACGAGCCTTCATTCCCGTTGAACAGGTTGCCATTGCCCAGCGAACCGGTCTGCTGACCGTAGATGGCTACGCTGGTGCCCAGGAAATTAGCAGTGCGATCGACAAAGGGAGTCCCCGATGTCGGTGTCAGGGCAGTCGTGCATCCACCAGCCGCGGCATTTGTTACATCAGTCGCCGTTACGCCAAGCAGACTTTGAAACTTTGGTGCAAATTGACCGGTGAAGTCCGGGCACAGGTAAGCGGTGTAATCTCCCCCGGTTATGAAATCGAGTGAGTGGAAGTTGGAACCCGCCAGTAGCGGTTTGAATTGCCCATACAGCAAACCCGATACCGAGTTGAACAAGGGAGAGGTCGGATCTTGCGATGCGGCAATCACCGAGTTGCGGAATTCTGGCGATTCCACACTGACAGTCGTGGGCGTACTGACGGTACGGAAGCGATCACCCTGGTAGGACGCGAAGAAGAACAGCTTGTCCTTGACGATTGGGCCGCCCACGGTGCCGCCGAACTGGTTGAAACGCAGGGCGGGCTTATAGCATTTGGACGTATCCCCTGCAGCGCAAAGCGTGTCGCCGGGATCCTTCCGCGGATCGGCTTGGCGATTCAAGAAGAACTGGTTGGCGTCGAAGAGGTCGTTGCGCACATACTCCCAGGCGCTGCCATGGAGGCTGTTCGTTCCTGACTTGGTCACCAAGTTGTTGATCGCGCCGGCGCTATTTCCGTACTGCGCGGACATGTTTAACTGCAGTTGCTGGAATTCCTGCACTGTGTCCTGGATCGGCGTATTGACATTGCCGCCGCTCAGACCTTTGTTAGACACACCGTTGATCAGGAATCCGTTGAAGTCTTCGCGCAAGCCGTTGACCACGGTGCCATGGCCGTTTTCGAAATCGGTGCCGATGACGCTCACGGCTCCGGGAGCCAACTGAATGAGGTCGTAAACGTTGCGACCGTTCAGCGGCAAATTCGCGATTTGAGTGGCCGTCACGCTGGTGGCCAGCTTGGAATCTTCCGTATTGACCGCAGCTACTTCACCCGAGACCTCGACCACCTCTTTGGCTTGTCCGAGTTGCATCTTGAAGTCGACGTGCGCAATGGTGCCGGCGCTCAGGGCCACGTTAGTGTTGCTGGCCGTCTTAAAGCCGGGAGCCTCGGCAGTAATCTTGTAGGTTCCCACAGGAAGCTGAGTAGCGGTATAGTTACCCGTTTGGTTCGTATTTGCCAAAACCGAAAGGTTCGTGCCCAGGTTGGTCACGGTCACTTTCGCATTGGGGATGGCGGCACCCGATGGGTCGGTCACGGTACCGGTAAACTGTCCATTTTGTACCTGGGCAAAGGCGGCAAGCGCCAGCACCAGCACGGACAATAACGCGAGGCAGAACTGCAGCTTCTTCATTAGCCTACCCTCATCGCACTGGAATGTTTTTCAAAAACTCTTTCACTGGGAAGCGGATGTCGTTCTGTGATGTAAGCGGCATCACATCTGACTGTGAAATGCGCAGCATTTTGCGCTCTACATACCCTCACTGTCAAGTTAACCCTACTAAATGGAAAGACTTGCCTCGGGGCACAACCGCTGACGGCTACGCCCCAAACTAACCGGGGTCAAACTCGCACGTACCGCTCCAAAGCTTGCAATAGCGGGATCAACAACTTAGCTCTGGTCTTTCCCCTAGACCTATGAACAACCGGAGACACCGCCTGACAGCGCTCCACAATTTGGAAGAATTGTCACTCGTGGACATGATCAGACACACAAGACGGTTGTGATTGGGGGCGAATCTTAGTTCGGAGGGCGGATCGGCGACTTGGTTCCGGAGGATGTGGGACGGGTGGACTCGATTCCGCTGCCCTCCCGGACCATGATTTCCTGATCGGCGGCTTGGGCGTGTAGGGTCTCAACGTTGCCGGAGGGCCAGCGAATGACGATCGAATCTATTTTGGTCGCGGATCCAAGTCCAAACTCCAGGCGGGGATCGCTGGCAGACTCGAAACTGCTGTTGGCGCGGACCTCGGCCTGCTGAGATTGGCCGCCGACTTTGATCTCCACGCGAGCGCCGAAGCCGTCACGGTTGGAACGGGTTCCTTCTATTTTGATCCGAAGCCAATGGCCCGAATCTTTGACTGTGTTGCGCAGTAGCACGGGTGAGCCGTCCAGTACGGTCATCAGAAGATCCCGGCGCGCATTGTTAAGGAAATCGGCAGTGACCAAGCCACGGCTAACGTAGTGTCGGTTCATTGGCGGGCCGGCGCTGGCTCCAATTTCCTGGAACTTGCCATTGCGGAGATTCTGGAACAGCAGCGGGCGCTCGGCGTAGGTCACGCCAAAGGAATGCTGGTCGACTTGCGGGTTGACATGGCCGTTAGCGACGAAGATGTCGCTCCAGCCGTCATTGTCGAAGTCGAAGAACTTCACGCCGAATCCGAGGAAGGGAATACTGACCGCACCGAACCCGGCGGGACCTGCTACGTCGGTGAATTCGCCATTGTGGTCGTTGTGATAGAGGTTGTTAGTGTCGTCGGAGAAATTGGTTTTGACGAGATCAGGCCAGCCGTCGTGATCGAAGTCGGCGGTGTCGACTCCCATGCCGGCCTGTTCGCGGCCGTCTGAGCTATAGGCCACGCCGGCCTGAGCGCCCACCTCGGTAAATCCGCCCTTGCAGTCGTTGTGATAGAGCATGCTGGGGGTAGAGTCGTCGGCGACGTAGAGGTCGAGGCAGCCATCTTTGTCGTAGTCGAGCCAAAGCACGCCGAGGCCGTAGTACTCGCCGGGGTCGATGCCGAGTTTCTCGGTGACATCAGTGAAAGTGCCGTCGCCGTTGTTGTGGTAGAGACGATCGCGCGCGCCTTTGAGTCCACGAGGTCCGCAGGAGACGGGAATGCCGCGGTATTGACAGAAGGGGCCTTGTCCGAACTGAGGAAGATGATCGAGATCGATGTCGACGTAGTTGACGACGTATAGATCAAGGTTGCCGTCGTTGTCGTAGTCGCCGAAGGCAGCACTTGTGCCCCACCGGCCGGCGTTGCCGACACCTGCTTTGGCGGTGACATCGGTGAATGTGCCGTCGCGATTGTTGTGATAAAGGACGCCTCCATCGAGGTAGGTGATGTAGAGGTCGTCCCAGCCGTCGTTGTCGTAGTCGCCAACGGCGGCGCCGAATCCCCAGCCGCAATGAGAGATTCCTGATTTCGCGGTGACGTCGAGGAACGTGCCGTCATGCTGATTGCGGTAGAGCTTGCCGGGATGGCATTTGCCGGCGCGTAGATCTTCCAGCGTGGAGCCGTTGACAAGGTAGATGTCCATCCAGCCGTCATTGTCAAAATCAAAGACGGCGACCCCACCGCACATGGTTTCCATGACGTAGCGCTTTTCGCGGCTGCCGCAGGTGAGATGGAAGTCGATGCCCGATTGGCGAGTAACGTCGGAGAAGGAAACTGGGGCAGTTGCAGCAGTATGCGCAGCGGATCTTGCGCGAGATGGTGAGTGCGTGGCCGGCTTCTGCGGCACGGCGCAGAACAAAACGGACGCGCCGACCAGCAATGCAGCTGGAATCAGGATCTGTTGGAGGACACGGGGAGTAGCCATCACTGGGGGCGGCCGGTGGCCATGCCTCCGGATTGGGGCTGAGATTTTTTCAGTTCTGCAAACCGCTGCCACTCTTGCCGGGCGTCATCTTTCTGGCCGAGTTTCTCCAAAGCGCGAGCCAGTTGGTAATGCGGACTGGGATCGGCAGGCTTCAGCGCGATCGCGCGCTGCAAAATCGGAATTGCGCCAGCGACTTCGCCATTCATCAGAAGAGCTTTTCCCAGATCGTAGGCGGCCTCTGCATTTTGCGGGTCGAGTTGCATGGCTTTTTGCAGACTGGGAATCGCAGACCGGTAGTCGCCCACCTCCGCCAGGCAGCGTCCTAGTTGATAGATCACCTCGGGCTGGTCGGGGGAATGCGTCAATTCCTTTTGGTACTCAGCGATCGCCTCCTGATTCCGGCCGAGACTAGCGTAGGCAAATCCCAGATGGTAGTGTCCGAGGCGAGAGGCGGGGTCGAGTCGCAACGCGGTTTGAAACTGCTCAAGCGCCTGCAAGGTGCGATTGGAATTCTGGTAGGCGCGTCCCAGCAGAACGTGGGCAAGGGCCTCATTCGGTTTAAGGCGAATGGCTTTTTCCAGTTCTTCCGCGGCGGGAGAGTATTGATTCTGGGCAAGCAAGACCAAGGCGACATCGAAATGTGTGTCAAAGCGTGAGAGGTCGCGCCTCTCAGCACGGCGCAGCAACTCCAGCGCGCGGTCATTCTGATTTTGCTTGAAATAGACCAGGCCGAGCCAATGCTGCAGGGCGGCATCTTGCGGCCAGCGATCGACGGCAGTTCGCCCAATTTCTTCGGCGCGGGCTAATTGGTTCAACTGCAGATAGCTGAGTAAGAGTCCGCGATTGACTTCCAGGTTCTCAGGCGCGGTCTGGCGGGCCTGTTCAAATTGCTGCGCCGCGCGCGAATAATCACCCGCGTCGAGGGCCGCTTGCGCGTTTCGGATAAGTGACTCAACCGTCGTTGACTGCGCCATCAGTCCTGAGCACGCGCAGAAGATGACCATTAGAAGAGAGAGCAGAGGGTTCAGAAGGGGAGCGACTCTGTGGGTTCCGACGGAGCGGCTGACGAAGATCAGGGGCCTGGATTGCATGATTACGGCTTGGCCTTCTCAGCTTCTTCAATGGCTTTGCGAAATTTATCGATAGCGGGCACAGAGGGATGCTGCAGCGCATTCCTGGCCGAGTATCGCCAGAGCGGCGGAGCGTCCAAGGGGTATTGTCCCCCGCCGCGGTACACGGAAAAAATGTCGTCACCCGATCCGATCTCCATCCGAGGGGATGGATTTGGGAGGCGATTCTCCTCCGTGCTGCTGAGGGGAGGACGCCGGCCTACGCCGATGCCAACGTTCACATCGCCATTGGTACCGACTTGCGGAGGGGTATAGATGGGACCCCCGCCGATGGTAGGCTTGGGGCGTTGCCCGCCCTTGTGCAATACGAGGATCAGATCTACGTTCTGAGGGTCGTACATAACCTTGAAGCGTCCCCACTTCTGCAGTGCGGCTTGGACATCGTTCTGTGCGGTCTGGTTCTCGGAGGGATGATCGAGGGAAATGCCGGCATCGGGATCGACTACGACCGCCACGTATCGAGCGCGCAGTATCAGCTCCGGGAGTGTGTCTTTTTTCTTGCTCTTGCCGGTCGCGGAAAGAGCGCAAAGGAGGACCAGGATGGCAATTGCGGGACGTTTGTTCACAGCAACCTCACAGACGAACACCACGAGTATACCGCCGAGGAGTTATGCTGCACTAACGAGGATGTGCATGATCCAACATCTGGGGCGGCTGTTTACGTACGACGAGTGGGCGAATCGTGAGGTACTGAATTCGCTGAAGGGTGAGGTCGCGCCTCCTTCGCGCTCGCTGAAGCTGTTGGCACACATTCTCTCGGCCGAGCGACTTTGGCTCGAGCGCGTGCAGTCGCAGCCGCAGTCGCTTGCCGTCTGGCCTGATTTTGATCTGAAACAGTGCGAAGAGCAACATGGCCAACTGGCTGCGCTCTGGGGAGACTATCTGGGGCAACTGGACGAAGCTGAGCTCTCCCGCTCGGTTTCATACAAGAATTCGAAAGGCGAGAGCTGGAATAGCCGCGTAGAAGACATCCTGGTGCACGTCACAATGCATTCTGCCTACCATCGTGGCCAGATCGCGAGCGATATGCGCGCCTCAGGATTGGACCCGGCGTATACCGACTACATTCATGCCATTCGGCAGAAATGCGTGGAATGATCGAGAGTGAGGAAGTCTGGGTTCAACGAAAGAGCGAAGCAGGCACTCGTTCCGAGCGGCTGGCACGGCACGCATTGTTAGGTGTAAGCTTCGATGCGCTCGGAACGAGTTTCCCTCGAGAAAATATGCTTCGCTATGTGGTTTTCGCATTGATTGTGATTGGTGCCGCTAGCTCGTCGGCGCAGCCCGCGACTCCGGCTGCAACCTTTTCAGGCGGCAAACCGCTCTCACAGCGGGTAGTCGCTTACCAGATCGATGCCCGGGTGGATGCGCAAAAGAAAACCATCGACGCTACCGAAATTCTCACCTATCACAATCTAACCGGCCAGGCTCAGGACACATTTCCGTTCCATCTTTATTTGAATGCCTTCCAGCCGAAATCCACTTTTATTCGTGAGGTCCGACGGGACGATCCGGAGTATGAGTGGAAAGAGAAAAATTTCGCTGCCGCGACGGTCAATTCGGTGGAGGTTGGGTCCAGCAATTTCGCGCATTATTTCGCCAGCATGCATTTCATTTCCCCCGACGACGGCAATCCTGACGATCGCACCGTCTTTGAGGTGAAGGTGCCGCATCCGGTTGCGCCGGGCGATTCGGTGCAATTTAAGTTTTCATTTCATGACCAACTTGGCGAAGTCCTGGCGAGAACGGGATACAAGCGCGACTTCATCATGGGGGGTCAATGGTTCCCGAAGATTGGTGTGTGGTGGCAGGGCAAGTGGAATTGTCACCAGTTTCACTCGACGACAGAGTTTTTCGCCGATTTTGGCACTTATGACGTGCGGCTGACGCTCCCGCAGAACGAGGTCGTGGGAGCGAGCGGAGTGGAAGTGGCGAGCGTCAAAAATTCCGATGGCACGAAGACGGTGACATTCCATGGTGAAGACATTCATGACTTCGCATGGACGGCTGAGCCACAGTATCGAGTGGTGGAAGATTCCTTCAACGGCAGTATGGGCAAGGTAAGGATCCGGATGCTGATGCAGCCGGGACACATGTCGACCGAGCCGCGCTACCTGCAGGCGCTCAAGGGCACGATGGAGCGGTTCGAGCGCTGGTATGGGCCCTACCCTTACGTGCAGATCACATTGGTAGATCCACCTCATGGCGCGCTCAGCGCAGGCGGAATGGAATATCCCACGCTGTTCACCGCTGACACGACCTGGTGGATGCCGCGCGGGCTGCGCCTCCCGGAAGACGTGACCGAGCACGAATACGGGCATCAGTATTGGTACGGCATGGTTGCGACGAACGAGTTCGAGGAGGCGTGGCTGGATGAGGGAATCAACAGCTACAGCGAAGTAAAGGTGATGAGCGCGCTTTACGGTGTCGACCGGAGCATGTTCGATTTCCGTAACCTCACGGGGGGCGTCAAGGGCCAGGAGCGCTGGGAGTATTCCGGAGTTGCCGATCTGGATCCGGTGACCCGCCGCGCGTACGAGTTCTTGAACGAAAATTCTTATGGCGGAATCACGTACGGCAAGACTGCGACAGTATTAGTGACGCTGGAAAAGATTATTGGTGAAGAGATTCTTCAGCGGGCACTTCATACTTATTTCATGCGCTACCGCTTTACTCATCCAACCAAAGAAGACTTCCTCAAGACGGTGGAAGAGGTTTCAGGGCAGAACCTGCGCTGGTATTTTGATCAGGCGGTATATGGCACTCAGGTGTTTGACTACGAAATTCTAAAGGCCTACTCCGATCGTGCGGACTGGTACGTCACGGAGCAACCAGACGAAGAGCCAGGTGGGACTCTGTACAACAGCGTCGTGGTGGTGCATCGCAAGAACGATTTTGTCTTCCCGGTAGAAGTTGTGGTCAAGTTCGACAATGGAGAGCGGATCCACGAGCACTGGGACGGCCGCGACCGCTGGGCACGGTACTCCTATTACAAGAAGGCAAAGCTGGTCTCGGCTGAGCTGGATCCTGACCGCGCGGCGTGGCTGGACAAGGATTTTTTCAACAACAGCCACACCGACCAGCCCGACAGCGGCGCGCACAAGAAAATCGCAACATACTGGTTGTTGATGACGCAATTCCTGGCGCAATGCCTGGCGTGGCTGACGTAAGTAGCGCTGGCGGAATTGTCGGCTCAAATCAGGCTTGACAGGTTACTTAGAACCGAGAACTGATCGCTGAGAACTCCAAATAAATGAGCAGCATTCTTTCTCAAGGCGCCCGACGAGTTTGGCGACACCAGCGCATTCTCCGGTGGATGTTTGTAGTCAACTTCGTACTGTCGTTCTTTGCGACTATCCCATTAGCCACTCGACTTGCCCGAGTGGCGGATCACAGCTTGTATTCCGACCGGCTCTACCATGGGTTTGACCTGTTCGCGTTTATCGAGCTGGCGGGCAACCCCGAGGTTTCTCTGTGGTCGAAATTTTCAGGGTCGATATTGTTTTCGGTCGTGTTCTTCGTTTTCATTCTCTTTCTTATTGGGGGGATTCTCGAGACGTACCGCACCGACCGCAAGCTGCCGGCGGGCGCATTTTTTGAAGCTTGCGGAACTTACTTCTGGCGTTGGGTGCGGCTACTGGTCTGGTTTCTGATCGTGCTCGTCCCGATTGGCATTTTGGCGTCGGTTATCACGAAATGGGCGGGAAAGCTCACCAGTGACGCTCCTCAGGAGAGGCTCGGTTTCTGGGTAGATGTCATCGGTTTGGGATTCGTGCTTTTTCTGTCGCTCGCGGTACGGCTGTGGTTCGACATGACGCAGGTGCGGGCTGTCGCCGAAGATGAGCGTGCGATGCGGCGCACGCTGGCGCGCACGTTGCGCGTTATTTGGAGCAACTTCGGGTCGCTATTCTGGATGTACTTTCGCATTACGTTGCTTGCCTGGGCAGGTTTGGCGCTGGCGATTTTTCTCTGGACGAGAATTCTCGCAGACCGGGTGGGTCTTTCATTTCTGGTGCTCGAAGTCGCACTGCTGTGGTGGATGGGAACCCGCCTATGGCAACGGGCAAGCGAGACTGTCTGGTACGAACAATGGACAGCGGTTCAACCGCGGCCGGAATCCATCTTGCCGATTGCAGAGCCGCTCGTGACTGCACCGGCGACTCCGCCCTCCCAGGCGTAAAGCATTCAACAATTCCACGTGATAACTTGATTACGGAATGATGAAGAAAATCAGCGCCTTCCTGCTGCTCATTTGCGCGAGCGTGTTGCTGCTCGCCGCCACTCCGAAGTTGCCGCCGCTTCCGGCTCCCGTTTCCAACAATGCCGTGGCCAGTCTGAAGGTGAAGGGTGGCCTGCTGCTGTTTTCATTCATGGGAATCGGACCGAAGAAGACGTGGGACGCGATCACGAACGCCGCTTATTCGCTGGACATCGATGAGGGGAAATGGCTGCAGATTCGCTCCGTGCCTGGGACTGCCGGACGCATCGCGGCGGTGGCGGCAGGCGCGCGCGAACAGGTGTTTCTGTTTGGTGGATATGTGGTCGATGCGCAGGGTGGCGAGACCACTGTGGCGGACGTGAATGTGTATGAGCCGCTCACTGACCGTTGGTATCGCGGTTCTGACATTCCGGTGCCAGTGGACGATTCAGTGGTCGGGGTTTATCGCAATCGATATCTTTATCTGATCAGCGGCTGGTCGAAGACTGATGCGGTGCGCGACGTTCAGATTTACGACGCTGAGAAGGATCGTTGGTCGAAGGGCACACCGATTCCAGGAACTCCGGTGTTTGGGCACGCTGGCGGGTTGGTGGGCGATACCATCGTGTATGTTGACGGCGCCCACAAGAATCCGGCTGGCGCGCAGCCCAAATATGTGGCTTCGGATGAATGCTGGATGGGGAAGATCGATCGCAAAGATCTCACGAAGATTCAATGGACCAAGCTACCCAATCATCCGGGCAACGCGCGCTACCGAATTGCTGGGGGCGGCTCGGAAAAAGATCAGATGATCCACTTCACTGGCGGCAGCGACAATCCTTACAACTATAACGGCATTGGATACGACGGCCGTCCCGCGGAAGCTTCGCCGGTCACGTTCTCTTTCAACGTGAAGACTGGAAAATGGGAATTGCTGAACGAACACACGCCTGATTCGACGATGGATCATCGCGGCTTGCCAGTCATTTCGCAAGGGCTGATGGTTATTGGTGGAATGGAAAAAGGGCAGCAGGTTACGTCGCGGGTGGAAGTGGTTCCGAAACAGGGTAAGACGAAGTAGTGACGTGCCGTGCTGGTTTGGTTACCAAACCACTATACCTTCGTGATCTCGCGATTTTGTGGGTCATCTCCTAGCCTGAGGTCATGGGGAAGATCCATTCTCTGGCTTTGGTTCTGCTGCTCTCGTCATTGGTCTGTGCACAGGAATTGCCTGCGGCACCGCATGAAAACGCAATTCTTGCCTCCGCAAAGAATGCGCCTGAACCGCTGCCCGCAGTTATGAGTTTCGTCTCAACCCCATATGTCCCCGAGGCGCCGCACAAGTATTGGGACACCCCAAACAAGGTTCTGCTCGTCAGCCACTTCGCTCTCGAAGCCGCGGATTTCGGCATCACCCACCGCAACATCAGCAATGGAGGAAGAGAACTGAGTTGCATGGCGAAACCGCTGGTCGAGCGGGGCACCGCGGGGCAGATCACTTATTTCGCCGGCCGGAGCGCGGCCGTGGTGGGTATGAGCTACATTTTTCATAAGACCGGGCATCACAGGCTGGAGCGGGCCTTCATTGCGCTTGCCAATGCCGATTCCGCTTATGGAGTAACGTACAGCCTCGCGCACCGTTAGAACCACACCCCCCGCAAGCCAATTCAATTAGCGCAAGCCGTTTCCCGAGAATCCATGCGGCCCGCCATCGCATCCTTAAGTTTTCGAGGTAATCCTGATGCATGCGCTGCGCTTTCATCAATTTGGTCTCGAGAACCTCCGAATAGAAGACCTTCCCACCCCGCGTCCTCGCGATCATGAGGTGCTGGTGAAAGTGCACGCGGCTTCCATCAATCCAGTGGACATCAAGACTGTGCAGGGCATGATGGGAGCCGCTGTCACGCCACCGCGCACTCCGGGCCATGACTTTGCCGGCGTGATAGAAGCTGGGCCCGCCAACTGCATCGCGCAGGAGGTCTGGGGATCAGGCGGAGATCTGGGATTTACCCGCGATGGCGCGCACGCCGAGTACGTCGCCGTGCCGGCCGATGCCGTGGTTCCCAAACCCAAGAACCTGAGCTTTGAGGAGACTGCGTCGATGGCATCGAACGTGGTCACTGCCTGGGCCGCGATTCTTGATCGCGCCGAGTTGAAGAAAGGGGAAACGCTGTTAGTGATTGGAGCGAATGGCGGTGTGGGTCACGCAGCGGCGGAGTTGGGCGGGTGGGCCGGGGCGCGGGTGATCGGGGTAGATCGCGAGGCGAAAAACACATCACGAGCCGATGTCATGTTGAGCTCGTCCGCGCCGTCATTTCCCGAGGATCTCAAGAAAGTTGTAGGCGCCGGAGTGCAGGTGGTGCTGGATACGGTGAGCGGGCCGATGTTTGAGGCCGGCATCAACGCGCTCGGTTACTCGGGAAGAATGGTAGTGATTACCGTCGGTCGCGAGCAGCGCGTGAGCCTCGACTTGTTGCGCTTCTATCGCGATGATCTCCGCGTACTCGGGCTCAACACTTTGCACATGGATGCAGTTGCCTCGGCGATGATCCTGAAGGAAATCGTGCGCCCTATCGAACTTGCATGGCTGACGCCCCGCGAGTTGGAAATCCATCCCTTGTCGGACGCGCCCCGGGCTTATGAACAGGCGGCGCGCGGCGGGAAAAAACATGTCCTAAGTATGGTGAAATCCTAGAGCAATCCGGCTCTTGACAGTCATATTTCCAGCGCATTAAGCTGCCGGTAGCAATTGGGCGCTATGAAGCACTGGAAGTGGGCTCTCCTCATCTTCGAGCTTGTCTTATTCGCTCTGATCCTGGTTCTTCCCCAGGTGGAGCTCCCGGAGTTCCTTGTGCAAGGGAAGACAGCCCCGGTAGCTGCCAAGCTGCGTGTTTCTTCCGTGCCGGTCATCTCGGCGGCGGTACTTGGATCGATAAGGGCTTCAGTCCAAAATTTCACGATTGATTCTAATGCGGATGTTCATGGAGCAGCCGTTCCCGCAAGTCCGCATTCCCGTCTCTCCCTGTTTTGTGTCCTGATCTGCTAGCAACCTCCCGCGAACTAACTCACCCTGCTAATTCAGATTGGTTAACAAGTTTGCTCCGCGCTGGGCGTGCCTGCTTGCGAATGCGGGTGCGCGGGGCCTCGGGGCAGCCGTACCAGTACGGCCAAGGTTGGGTTTTGAGCAGAGAACCCGCGACCGCGACTGATGAGTGGCTGCCTCGATTTCATTTTTGTGGGGGCTGGCGCCGATACGCACGCTTAGGTTCCGGTCGGCTCAAGCCCTTCCAGTGGTGCGCGCGGGAACAGCAGAGGCTCAAGCACCAGCCGGCGGCCTTCTTCGCTTGAGAGACGCTGGTCAGCAGAGTACAAATCCACAGCGTTGCCCGCAGTCCTAACCGACAGCACGCCTCCCTCGGGGACGGCAATTTTATCATTCTCCGGTTCGTAGCTGTAGCGGATGGCGTGCGCTTCCAGATCAGCGGCGAGCACTACGGCTATTCCTGATTTTCGGTTCGATACTCGGCACTGCAGGCCGGGTTTAAGTTCGAACTCGGCGATGCCACCGAGACGCTTGAATTGTTTCACATCGTTTTCAAGGCCCCGCACCAGTTCATCCCATTTGCGTTGTTCTTGGGAGGCAAACCGGCTTTCCGAGGCTGATTGCGTCGAAGTGGCAGAGTCTCGGCGGCGCTCCTGGTATACGTTTTCCACCCAACCCATTTTTTCTCCGATTGGCCCGGCGCTGCGGCTCAATGACCTAAAAACACCAGGGGCAGTGGCGAGGACTAACACTCATAGCCTGGCGGCGAAAATTCAGATGCTCCCGTTTGTCCGAGGGTAGCCCAAGCAGCTCGGAATTATGCGGGCGAATTCGGGGGAATATAATCTCCTGACTATGCCGGTTACGGTGGGAACGAAATTCGGGGATTGCGAAATCCTTGCGCCTCTCGGTGCGGGCGGCATGGGAGAGGTGTACCGCGCTCGCGACAGCAGCCTGGGCCGGGAGGTGGCGGTCAAAATACTGCCCGAGCAGTTGGCTTCGGATCCGGAGCGGTTGCGCCGCTTTGAGCAGGAGGCCCGCGCTGCCGCCGCTTTGAATCATCCGAATATCGTCGCCGTGTATCGCTTCGGCACCACGGAAAATGGCATACCTTATGCAATTACTGAACTCCTGGTCGGTCAAAGTCTGCGCGAGCGTTTGCAGCAGGGCGCTTTGCCAATTCGCAAAACCGTCGATATTGCTTCGCATCTTTCCCGAGGGCTGGCGGCCGCGCACGAGCGCGGCATCGTACACCGCGACCTGAAGCCGGAGAACATCTTTCTGACTCGCGATGGTCTGGTCAAGATCCTTGACTTCGGACTGGCCAAGCTGGTGGCCGTGGAGGCGGCAGAAGCGCAGACTATCGTTGCTACCGTTAATTCGACTCAACCTGGGTTGGTGCTCGGAACCGTGGGCTACATGTCACCGGAGCAGGTGCGCGGGCAGAGTGCGGACCAGCGTTCCGACATATTCAGCCTGGGTACGATCATGCACGAAATGCTCTCGGGCAGTCGCGCGTTTCAGGGCGTAAGCGCAGCCGACACCATGAGCGCAATTCTGAAAGAGGAGCCACCGGATCTTTCCTCGACGGTGCGAAACCTGCCGCCATCCCTGGGCCACATTGTTCGTCGCTGCCTGGAGAAAGATCCCGTCGAGCGCTTTCAGTCCGCCCGCGACCTGGCATTTAATCTTGAACTGCTGACGCGAGATGAATCCGGCAGTGCCACGGCGATGCCGATTGCGACCGTCAGGAAGCGCAAATGGCTTGGTCCGGGACTGATTGTGTTGGCGATTGTCGCTGCCGGAGTCATCGGCCTTCTCGTCGCACGGCACCGCACCACAGAAATGCAAGGCTCGACGTCGCCGGTCACACTGCGACGCCTGACAGATTTTGTTGGGATCGAGCAGTTTCCGTCTCTTTCTCCGGATGGCCGCGCGGTCGCATTCACGGCACAGGTGAACGGACGCAGGCAGATTTGGGTGCGCTTGCTTTCAGGCGGCAATCCGCTGCAAATCACCCATGATGATGCGGATCACGAATCTCCGCGCTGGTCGCCTGATTCGGCGTCACTCCTCTATTTCACTCCAACGTCCGAAACCAACGGCCAGGGACAGGTGTGGGAGATTTCCGGGTTGGGTGGGACGGCGCAGCCTATTGTGGGCAGTCTGATCGCCGCGGATCTCAGTCATGATGGCAAGCACCTGGCTTATGCGCGCGGCAGTCAGGGAAAAATTGAACTGCTAGTGGCCGAGCGTGACGGTTCGAACCCGCGCGCACTTGCGCACTTACCAGCCGACTTCATCTATTCCAATCTCCGCTGGTCGCCTGACGACCGTATGCTGGGATATCAAAGCGGCAGAACTTTCGACTTCGACGTTTTCTATTTGCCTGTCGGCGGGGGAGAACCGCAGCGCGTTACGCGCGATGGAAATCCTCAAGGTGGGTTCGCATGGCTTCCCGACAGCTCGGGAGTAGTGTTCAGCTCCGGGCGCGGCGACACGGTCCTTTACATGCCCACGATGAACCTCTGGATGCAGCGCTTGAATGAAACCACGCCACGCCAACTCACCTTCGGTGAAACCTCGTATGTCAACCCGGATGTGGATCGCAGCGGCAACATTGCCGCAAGCCGCTCGCGGGTCAATTTCGACATTTGGAAGTATCCGGTAGACGGCACTCCGGAGGAAAACGTTCGCCGTGGTATTCAGGTCACCCACCAGACGGGGTCTGTCCAAACGCCGTCGGCCGCTCCCAATAGCCGGGAATTGGTGTACCTCAGCGACAGCGGCGGCCATGGCAATCTCTGGATTATCGACATGCAAACCGGCCAGTCGCGGCAACTCACGTTTGTGCAAGATCCCGCGGTGACGGTGGGAGTGCCGGTCTGGTCGCCGGACAGCACACATATTGCGTACGTGACCCGCGGCAAGTCAGGTTGGAATGTGGACCAGTGGGTCGTCAATGTTGATGGCAGCAATCCACACAAGGTCTCGGATGGAGGCGGCTGGGCTTGCTGGTCAACGGATGGCAAGTGGCTCTACATTGCTCCGCCAGCGAAGAGCGGGTTCCACATCGAGAAGGTGACGCCCGACGGATCGCAGCGAATCGCCGTGCAGAAAGACGGCATGAAGCCTGCCCTAGCCAGCGATGGCACGTTATATTTTGCGATTAACCTGGCCATGGTGAACGGAGTTGCGGACATGGAGATTCGCGCCGCGAAGCCGGAAACCGCAGCGGCGAGAACAGTGGCTCGAATTCCAGGATCGAAGCTCGCTTCCATCACCCTGGTCATGCAGCCGGTTCTTTCCCCCGATGGCAAATGGCTGGGCATACTCCTGCTCAACGGCGCGACGACGAACATCTGGGCTCTATCGACCGCAAACGGCGAATTGCACCGGATCACCGACTTTGGCTCGCAGCCCACGTTCATCGCGCGCCGAGTATCGTGGTCATTCGACGGGAAATACATTTACGCCGCGGTCGGTAGGGCCGAAGCCGATATAGTGCTATTAGCTAACCTCAGTCGTTAGTGGGGCGCTACTGTCACGAACTTAGCTAGTAAACGGGGATTGATAACATCGTGAGATTCTCGATTTTGGTTTTGTTCATTCTTCTCTCCGCGGCATTCCTTAGGGTTGCAATTGCGCAGGATGAAACCGAGGATGCGACTCCTCCCGAACCACTCACTATTGCCAACATCACCCTGCCCAGAGCGGATTTCCATCATGAATATTTTTTTCGTTTGGAGGCGAAAGGTGGCAGCCCTCCGTACACCTGGGAAGTCACCGCTGGGGCGCTGCCCCAGGGTATGGCGCTGAGCAGCGACGGCGTGCTGAGCGGCATCCCTACCCAGCTTGGTGAATACCGTTTCACAGTTACCGTCACGGATACAGGCAAGCCCCGCCAGCAGCGCAGTCAGGAACTCACGTTGCGCGTGATTACGCCGCTACTGGCGGAATGGAGCCGTCCTGCGGAAGTGAAGGGCCAAAGGATTGAAGGGGCTATCAAAGTGTCCAACGACACGGAGCACGATTTCGATCTGACTTTCATTGCGGTGGCGGTAAACGAAATCGGACGAGCTACCGCGCTGGGTTACCAGCATTTTGATTTAAAGAGAGAGACCGAAGGGTTGGAGATCCCGTTTGGAGAGAATCTTCCGCGTGGCACTTACACAGTCAGCGTAGATGTGGTCGCCGAGGTGAGGGAGACAAATGCCATCTATAAGGTTCATCTCGACGGCAAGCCGCTGCAGATCGTACAAGGACCGTGAGGTTTTGGCGATTAGCGGGCGGAGGGAGCAAGTCTGCCTTTGCGCAAGCGGACAACTTCATCCAACACGCGCTGTGCGACTTCCCACTTTGTGGTTTCGGGTACATCAATGACGTCAGTCTGGGTGATGATAGTGACTGCGTTCCGGTCAGAATCGAAGCCGACGCCTTCGCGGGATATATCATTCACCACGATTGCATCCAGCGATTTCGAAGCCAGCTTCTTGCGAGCGTTGTCCAGCGCGTTCTGCGTCTCGGCGGCGAATCCCACGATGATTTGCGAGTGCTTCTGACGAGCCAGTTCGGCCAGAATATCGGTCGTTGGCTCCAATTCCAGGTTCATGGGGCCGGTGCGCTTAATCTTATGATCCGCGACTTTTTTGGGGCGATAATCGGAAACGGCAGCGGTTTTGATCACCACGGTCGATTGCGGCAACAGCGTCAGCACAGCCTGCCGCATCTCTTCGGCAGACTCAACCGCCGTGACCTCTGCGGCACCGGGCGGAGTCAGAGCCGTCGGACCGCTTACCAGCAGCACGCGCGCCCCGCGGCGCAACGCAGCCTCGGCCAAGGTGTATCCCATCTTCCCGCTGGAGCGATTGGTGATGTAGCGCACGGGATCGATTTTCTCGCGGGTAGGTCCGGCGGTGATCAGTACGGCCTCTCCGGTGAGATCCGGCGCGGCGCCCAGCGCTTCCAGAACGGCAGCTACAATGGCCTCGTTTTCCGCCAAGCGACCAGGGCCGGTCATCCCACAGGCCAGATATCCGGTGTCGGGCTCAACGACTCTTACCCCACGATTCCGCAGAGTTTGCAAGTTGGCCTGCGTGGCGGAATGATTCCACATATTGACGTTCATCGCTGGGGCGACTACGACCGGCGCTGTGGAAGCAAGATAGAGAGTAGTCAAGAAATCATTGGCGGTGCCCTGCGCGAATTTGGCGAGAACGTCGGCCGTGGCGGGCGCGACGAGCAAGGCATCGATCGACTGCGCCACTGCAATGTGCTCAACCGCAGAGTCGATGTTGGGCTGCTGGTTGCCGGCAGCGAACATGTCGGTAATAACCTTCTCTCCGGAGAGGGCTGCGAAGGTGAGAGGCCGGATGAATTCCTGAGCGGCGTGGGTCATGATGACCTGTACGCGGACGCCCCGATCCTGCAGCATGCGCACAATTTCAGCCGCCTTGTACGCCGCAATCCCGCCGCCGACGCCGAGGGCAACTTTCATAGGAATTGTTGATTGTCGAATTTTGATTGTTTTTTGCCTTTGACGAAGATCGAAGACTTCCTCTTTTTTTGGCCTCAACAATCGAAAATCAACATTCACTCCCCTTCTCTTCCGTCTATTCAATCCCCTTCTTTGTCCATTGCGCCATCGAGCATTTCGCGGACAATGTCCGCCGCCGCCTTGGGGACTTCCGGGATCACCCACTTCACTTTTCCGGCCTTGATCTCATCTTGCGCGATCCGGCACGGTTTGCGCGATTGAGTATCAATGACGGGAGGCGCGCCGCCCTGCAGTTGCCGCGCCCGGCGTGCCGCCACCAGGATGTAGCGATAGTTGCTATCGAAACCTTCCATTAACTTCATGGTGTTCTCCCCTGCCGCTAGCGTCCGCCCGGCGCTGCGGCCGGCACAAAAGAGGCCAAAATGGGTTGAAGGCGGTCGCGCACATTTTCGAGGCGGCAGCGTTCGGCTTTGGCTACTCGAGTGTCGTCGTCAGCGGATGGTTGAGCTCCCGTGCGTTTCAATCGCTCTGCCAGCAGAATCGACTTCAGCAGATCGATGGAGTCTTCCAGGCGGTCATTCACTAAAATATAGTCGTACTTCCCGTAATTCTCAATCTCCCGGGAGGCCGTAGCCAACCGGCGTTGGATCACATTTTCGCTGTCCTGTCCGCGGTTGCGCAGGCGAAACTCCAGGCTCTTGCGGTCCGGGGGCATGATAAAGATGCTTACCGCTTCCGGAATCTTGCGTTTGATCTGCTCCGCGCCCTGTACGTCGATGTCTAGCAGCAAGTCACGGCCTTTCCGTTTGGCTTCATCCAGGAAGCGACGCGCCGTCCCATAGCAGTTACCGAACACATCCGCGTATTCCAGGAATTTGTCGTTTTCCACCATCTGCGCGAACTCGCTGCGTGGGACGAAGAAATATTCGCAGCCATTTCTCTCGCTGCCACGTGGTTCCCGGGTAGTGTAGGAGATGGAAAAATCCAACTCGGGAACCTGCTTGCGCACTTCATTGACCAGCGTCGACTTGCCTGAGCCGGAAGGGGCCGAGATGATGTACACGGTCGTCATTCGATGTTCTGCACCTGCTCGCGCGCTTTCTCGATATCCGATTTCATGACCAGGCCGAGTTCGGTAATCTTCAGAGCTTCTCCGGCCAGCCCGGAGGTCTTGGACAGAAGCGTGTTGGCTTCACGGTTCATCTCCTGCAGCAGGAAGTCGAGTTTCTTGCCAATCTCGCCGCCCTGGTCCAGCAGACCCAGGAAGTGCTGCACGTGGGTTCCGAGCCGCACCAGTTCTTCCTGAATGTCGCTGCGATCGACCAGAAGAGCCGCTTCCTGCAACACGCGCTCAGGTTCCGCCTGCGAACCGATCAGTTCCTGCATGCGGGTGTTGAGTTTTTGCAAATAAGTGTGCTGCACCGAGCGACGGTATTTCTCGACTTCTTCGCCGGCGCTCTTCACATGGGCCATGCGCTCGCGCAGTTCCCGTTCGATGCCGCGGCCTTCCTCCTCGCGCATTTGATTGAGCCGTTGCAGAACCTCTTCCACCTTCTCAAGGACGGCTGCTTCGAGCTGGCCGTCGGCGGGCAGGGAGGGGGCATCCATTGCTCCTGGCATTCGCAAGACGGCATTCAGATCGGGCTCGGCCGCGATGCTGAATTCTGCCGCCGCGGCACGGAATGCCTGAATATAGCCGCCCACAATCTGGCGGTTGAGCGCAAAACTTTCCCCGCTGCCGCGCTCCAGGTTGAGCATCAGTTCGACGTGACCGCGGGCCAGTTTTTCTTTCAGCGCGCGCCGCAGCTTCATCTCTAGGGAGTCGCTTTCCGAAGGCATGCGGAAGTGCAAATCTAAGAAGCGGTGATTGACGGATTTCAGCGACAGCATGAAGTTGAGCTGGCCATTGACCTGACCTTTTACCTGCGCAAAACCCGTCATGGAGCGGATGGGCATAAGCAAAAAAACACGAGTTACGAAGTCCGATGTACGATTGCCGATTGCAGAATTGCCGATTCCACCTGTCAATCGTAAATCGTACCTTGTAAACCCGACGTGACAGTCGTCACTCTACTAGAACTGCCCTCATAATTATCGAGACCTGGCGCGCGTGACCCTCAGGGGCTAAAGCCCGGCTTCTATTAGGCCCTGGCGGTACGGTTAAAGCCGTGCCCTCCCCAATCCCATTGGGTGAAGCTGTGCCTCCCCAATACGATCGCTGAAGCTGTGTATTCCCGATAGCACAGGAAAAGCCATGTCCTAGTCAATACGATTTACGAGACCGGTTCTACTCAGTACTCGCAACTAACTTCGGATTTTCCAAATGCACGAATTGCAGATCGTACAAGCGCCGGTAAGTTCCCAGCTTTTGCATTAGATCTTCGTGCGCGCCGATGTCGGTGATGGTTCCATTCTCTAGCACTACGATTCGGTCGGCGCGGCGGACGGTCGATAGCCGATGTGCGATGACAAATACCGTGCGTCCAACCATCAGATTATGCAGAGCGGATTGCACCAGGGATTCCGATTCGCTGTCCAGCGCCGAGGTAGCTTCGTCGAGAATGAGTATTGGTGCATTCTTGAGCAGGGCGCGGGCGATAGCAATACGCTGGCGCTCGCCTCCGGATAGTCGTACGCCACGTTCGCCAATCACGGTGTCATAGCCGGCGGGTAGCTCCATAATGAAATCATGAGCGAGGGCGGCCCGGGCCGCCGCTTCCACCTGCGTCTGGGGAATTGCCGGTTGGCCATACGCGATGTTATTTCGCAGGGTATCGTTGAATAGCACGGTTTCCTGAGTTACCACTCCGATTTGCGAACGCAAAGAAGACACCGTAACATCGCGAACGTCATGGCCATCTACCAACAAACGCCCGGACGTTACGTCAAAGAAGCGGGGGATCAGGTGTACCAACGTGCTCTTGCCGGCTCCGCTGGAGCCCACCACGGCGAGTACCTCGCCGGGTTTCACTTCAAGATTGATGTCGCGCAGAATCTCTCGCGAATCGTCGCCGTCTGACTGATAGGAGAAGCAGACGTTCTCGAATTGAATGCTGGAGGAGAACTGCGGGAGAAGCGTCGCCCCAGGCTTCTCGCGAACTTCATCCTGGCTATCGAGGAAACGGAAGATTTCAGAGGATGCTCCCAGCGCCTGCTGAAAGTTGTTGTAGAACAGCGCAAACTTGCGTACCGGATCGTAAAGTTTGAAAACCGCTACGATGAAGGCGAGAAACGTTCCGGCGCTGAACACGTGATGATTGATCCGATCGCGACCGAGCAAGAGCAGCATGGCAATAGCGATGGCACCGAAGATATCCATGAGCGGGGAGCTCACTGCCGCGGCTGCCACCGACTTCAGATTGGCCCAGAACAGGCGTTGCGCGGCCTTACGGAAGCGGGCGATTTCCCAACTTTCCATGCTGAACGCCTTCACGATGCGATTGCCAGTGATGGTTTCGTGAAGAATGTTCTGGATCTCGGCCAGCTTGTCCTGCCCCCGGCGGGTGGTATGGCGCACCTGTCGGCCGATTTTCCCTGCAGAATAAACTATGAACGGGATGAACAGTACCAGCACCCACGCCAGTTTCCCTCCCAGCAACACGACCACGAACGCAGTAAAGATCATGGTGAACAGCTGCTGAAGGAATTCGGCCAGCACGCTGGACATGGCAAACTGGACCCGCTCAATATCGTTGACTATGGTGGAGACCAAAGTTCCGGTGGTGTGCTGGGAGAAGAAAGCTGCGGAGCGCCGAAGGATGGAGTTGTAAAGTTCGTTCCGCAGGTCGGTGATCATGCCGAAGCCGGCAAAATTCACCAGGTAGGTGCCCAGATAGTCGAACACTCCCTTCAGCACGGTAGCCGCAACCAGAGCGAACGCTACCACAGTCCACGGATTCTGAAAGTGAGAAGGAACGAACTGCTGCAGGTAGATGGTGTGGTCGCCGCCTGGAATTCTGAAAAGTTGGATATCTCGTGACTGCGATCCCGGATTCAACACCCGGTCGAAAATAGGGCCGATCAGCAGTACGCGGAAGGCGTCAAGCAGGCCGACGGCGGCCATGAGCAGCACTGACGACAACAGCTGCCCCGAATACGGGGCCACGTAGCGCAACAGGCGCATCAGTTGCCGCATACAGCGTCCTCAATGCGCCGCAGGAAGCGGCCCGCCCCAGACGGTTTCGGCATGGGTTGCAAGATACTTATTCTACTGCAGAGAGTAGGCGCCGGTCGTGAGTCGTCAGCAAACCTTCACAGAAGGAGGAGTCGGCCGCTGTCATCCACCGTCAAGATGCTTCACTTCGGACTATCCCGATGCACCACCTTCACCCGGTATCCCGCCTTACGCAGCCTCTTGCCGACGTCCTCGGAAATCATGACGGAGCGATGCTGTCCTCCGGTGCATCCGAAAGAGATCGTCAAATAGCTTTTCCCTTCTCGAACGTAATGTGGCAGAAGATAAACCAGTAGCTCGGAGATGCGGTCGATGAATTCCCTCGTCTGGGGGAATGACCGAATGTATTTCGCCACCTTCGGATGCCGTCCGGTCAATGGGCGGAACTCGGGCACGAAGTGCGGGTTGGGCAAAAATCGGACGTCGAACAGTAAGTCGGCGTCGTCAGGTACACCGTGCTTGAAACCAAAGCTGACACACGAGACCAAGATGCTTTTGCCCGTCTCCTCTTTGCGAAAACGCTCGGTGATGTACGAACGGAGTTCATGCACATTGAACTTGGAGGTATCGATGACCAGGTCGGCCATGGCCCGAATGGGCCGCAGGTGCCGCCGCTCGGCGGCCAGCGACAACTTGACCGTGGTGTTGGTGCCCAACGGGTGCGGTCGCCGTGTCTCGCTATAGCGGCGCAGAATCACGGAATCCTGGGCTTCGAGGAAGATCACCTTGGTGGGGAGCAATCGCTTTACCGATTTAACGATCTTCGGCAGTTCGTCTAACTGAGCACCCTCGCGGACGTCCACTACCAGGGCGGTGCGCTCGATCTCCGAGGACTGCACCACGAGTTCCCCAAATTGCGGGATCAGACCGACCGGGAGATTATCGACACAGTAATAGCCGAGATCCTCGAAAGCTTTGAGCACCGAGGCTTTACCGGAACCGCTCATGCCGGTAATGATGACCAGTTCGCTCCGGGTATGCTTCTCATGAGGAACCCGCGGTTGAGTTCCATGCCGCTTCGCTCGGACGCCCGGGCGTGCCTTTCGTGTAGCCCCCATCGCCAGCGATGGTAGCAGGGACATGATTCCCTCGCCAGTTGCGAGGGAGGTGATGACTGTCTCGGGATTGCCTGTCAAAGGGGTGTAACGGCCGAGGTTGAGCAACGCTTAACTGGTGTGGGTAACCGGCGGGATATGGATTCCGGCAGAAACGGCGGAATTCCACGGTGGCGGGCGTTTCTACCGAAAGCATTATCCCCAAATACGGCAAAGTCCGTATGGTTCTACTCACGCCAGTGCTGCACACTTCCCGCTGTATATCGGATCTTCCCATGATGGCCCCTTCCGGAACCAATTCTTTGCGAACCGAATGGCAGTTTCCCGCGTGTTTGCTTCTATGGTTGCTCCTCCCTGTTGCCCTCTGGGCCGATCCGATCAGTTCTGAGAACGCTGGTGACATCACCAGTGCCGGTTCCGTACGAGGCATCAGTCACTCGAATCCGTTGGTAACCGGTTCGGAAGTGGATTTTCTGAGCTTCGACGCGGAACCGCTCGTTTCTGGAAGTCAGGCCACCGGCGCTGCTTTCGGCGCCGGTAGCCGATCCCTGTTGGTGATATGCGGGAACCATGCAGGGGCAAGAGGAGGCCTTACCGAGTCCGGCCAAGAACAGGTGGAGGCGTCTGAAAACCTGCATGGCGGGATGATCAACATTCCCGTGCCGGAACCTAACAGCTTGTCGCTGGTAGGAATCGGCTTAGCAGCGTTAGCGGGTTTGCTAAAAGTTAGGACGAAATTGTCAGAACATCGAGCGTCGAAGGCGGCACTATCGGCAATGCCGCTTGACTAACGACCCGCAGACAACACCTCACATACTCGCCGTAGAGTGTCGCGCTGAGCGGCATGTTGGATGAGGAATTCAAATCCATGTCGTAGCCCGTCGCGGTAGCGTACGATCGCGCGCAGCTTGAGCGGATAACTGGAAAGCGGCAGCGACACTTCCATAGACACCACCTCGCCCGGCTCCAATTCTTCCGTGAGCGTGGCTCCGATTCCATCCTCGGCGATTTCATTGGATCTGCCCCACATGGAAATGGTTTCGCCGCCACGAAACACCGTGACTGCGATGCGGATGTCGACCGGATGACGCGGAAAGCGCCGCTTCGAGGTGGGACCAGGTGAGGCTCCGCTCATGGATGTGAATTTCCTCCGCGCAGAAGCACATCTAACCACAAACAACAATTGGGTTAATTGCCGTGCAGGGGATAGCCGGGTTCCAAGGGAAGCTTGCCCCCGACCTTTACGACGTTCACGCCTCCGGTGATCGCGTACACGTCCACTAACCCTACCGAACCGGGTGTCGTCTCCACTCTCTTTACTACGGCATCATCGGAATCCAGCACCAGCACAGCGGGATGATTCATGCGGCCACGATTGGCGGCGGCAACGGCAGCAATGAGTTCATCTTTGGACATGATGTAGATCTTTTCCAGCGCTACTTTCATGTCGGGTGACGTGGGATTGCGAATGACGCAGGTGATTGGCTTGCCGTCAGGCCAGTGGGTTGTCTGGCCCTTGCAGACTTTGAGGAGGTCGGCAATGGTGATTGTGCTTAAGCTGTTGCTCTTATGGGACACGACGGCCAAGTCTTTGGCCGGAGCAAGACTCGCACAACTTAGAACAACAGCCGCGATAACGGAGACTAGTCGAAACGACACGCCCTCTCCCTCGTCCCAATATCGGAATATGGCTCTGATTGTCCTAGAACCTGAGGACAGTCTCAACGGTAAGAAAGGTCATGTACCAATGGGGACAACAAGGAGCAGGACTTACGATTGCCGATATACGATTGTCGATTTGGACCGATTTGCTCAATGGACCAAGCGTCAATCGACAATCGTAAATCGTAAATGTTTATGCTGCATCAATCGCCACGTGTCTATAGGCCAGCATGATGTCGGTTTTGCTGATCATGCCCAGCAGCCGATTCTCCTCCCGGCGTGACACGACTGGGAAGTTGGCCAGGTGGCGTTCCCTCATCCGCTCCACAACTTCGTGGATAGTCTGATCCGGATAGGCGGACTGCACGTTACGCGAGTACACGGCCGCTACGCGGACATTATTCCGCTCGCTGCGGTCGATCTTGGTTATGTCGGACATGCTGATGATTCCGCAGAGATCGCTATCCTCATTCAGCACCGGCAGGGCAAAGACTTCGCGCGCGAACATGATCTCCTGCACTGCGTCGAGTGAGTCTTCCGGGGCAACGGCGGGTACTTCGGTCATCACGTCCTCGACCCGGACTGCCGACAAGACGTGCAACGGAGTGGCACTGACGGGAGTCCCGGGAAAGAGTTCCGGATACGCGGCCATCCCGTGCTCAGCCATATCCAGTCCGCTCAACTCCTCATGCTCGGTGACGCGCAGTCCAGTAATCGCGTCCACCACCTTGAATAGCACAATCGATGCCAGGATTCCGTAGGCAATTGCCACTGCGGTCCCAAGCACCTGGAGACCTAAATGCACCGTGTAGCCGTGAAATCCGTTGGGGATCATCGGAGCCCACAGACCAGCTGCTAGTCCACCCAGCAGGCCGGGGATGGCATGCACCGGTCCAACACCGCAGGGATCGTCGAGCTTCAACCTTTTTTCCATGAACCGCGCAGTGAATGGGATCTGGATGCCAGCAATGATTCCGACAGCAATGGCATACAACGGGTGCACAAGATGTACGCCCGAACAAATCGCTACCGCGCCAGCCAGGCCGCCGTTCGGTGTGACGATTGGATCCGGCTTTCCTGTAAACCACGTCGCGATCAGCGATCCGCCAATTCCTCCTGCTATCGCCGCCAAGGTATTGATTGCCACCAAGGGGAGATCGATGGACATATGGCCATAAGAAGGCACCGATCCCAGGTTGAATCCGAACCAGCAGAACATCAGCAACAGGGCGCCAAAACCCATCATGGGCACATCGTGAGCACTGGACTTCACGCGGCGACGTCCCAGATAATGCGCTCCCACCAAACCAACAATGCCGCCCACCGCGTGAACACCCAGCGAACCCGCATAGTCCTGCACGCCCAGGCGTGCCAGCGGACCGTTCCATAGAATGTAGGCGAACAGGGGATAGACAACGCCGACGTACAAAGCCGCAAACAGGAGGTATGCCGAGAACTTCATCCGACCGGAGAAACTACCGCTGGGAATGGCGCACGAGACCAGCGCGAACATCAACGAGACGTAGAAAGCGATGGAATGGCCGCCATCGTTGATGAACTGCCAGGGAAGCCTCCATCCATTGGGCAACGCCGCCAGCGGCCAGCCGTACTGCTTGATGGCGAACCCGCCCAGGAGGAAGACAATGATTCCCAGGCCGAGATGGCCTGTCATCTTCATCATCACGTTGGTGACGTCGCGAGAACGGACCTGTCCGCCCTCCAGCAGGAAGAAGCCTGCCTGCATGAGGAAGATCAAGCTCCCCATAGACAACAGCCACAACCAGTAGACGTTAGTCTCCAAGGCCACTCCTCTGTTGCTGAATAGGTGCGCCGCCCGGGGGGATACAACAAATTCGCGGCTGGCCTTTATTTACCGGGTGGCCGTGGGAAAGGGAAATTCAAAGTTTTTATGGAAGCGATAAGGCAGGGAAGGGGTAAGAGGAGGTGCAACTTTTCGCGCAGTTTCTTCGTAATCTACACTAGGCAGTTGAGAATCTCAGCGTCGCAGGAGCACTCCCATGTTCTGCAATCAGTGCGGGACTTCACTTCAACCCGAATACAATCTTTGTCCGAAGTGCGGCCAGCCGGTCGCAAATGCTATGGCTGTGCGCCGAGATCCCGGCCGGTTGGAGCGCCACCTGCACATCCTGGGGATTCTCTGGATGATTGCGGGCGCACTGTTTTTGGTTCCATCCCTAGTATTGATGGTGGTTGGCGGGATGGCCCACATGTTCATTCCGGGAGAGGTGGCAATCGCGAGAATGTTAGGTCCCTTGGTGCTCAACATCATTGCCGGTGTCCTGCTCATTGTTGCCGTGGGAGGAATACTGATTGGGTGGGGACTGATGCACCATCAGCCGTGGGCACGAATTGCAGGCATCATTCTGGGAGTGATATCCATTTTTCATCCACCGATCGGGACGGCGTTGGGAATCTATACCCTCTGGGTTTTGCTTTCTGGAGACGCCGGGGCGCAATACGACCGGATGGCGAGAACAGCTTAGGTGTCGGCTAGAGCTCAGTGTCGTAGAGACTGAGAGTTTACCGGCGAGGAGAGCCTCAGAGAAAAAGAACAGGGGTACAGGTCCCCTGTTCTTCCAGGTATTCTCGCGTAAAAGGAGGCTGACCAGCGGTTGGCTCACAACAAACCGACCGGTCGGTCTGACTGGATGCGATCTTAGACCGGTTTTCTGCCGCAGGTCAAGTCTCGATGCGAAGCGCTTGGCATTCGCGAGCGCACCTGTATATCCTGTCGCCGCATGTCCCGTGAGAACCTAGCCGATTCCCGCCAGGAGATTCTGCGAACCGCCGCCCGTCTTTTTCAGCAACGCGGCTACGACGCGACGTCCATGAATGACGTTGCTGCCGCGCTCAAACTCAGCAAGGGCGGGCTCTACCATCATTTTGAAAGTAAGGACGAGATACTGTTCAACTTGATGGATCATGCGATGGCGGTCACACAACAGCGCGTTATCGATCCGGTGCGCAGTGTGGCCGATCCGGAGGAGCGCCTGCGAAAGTTGATACGTTTGCAGATTGAATTAGTTCTGAGCAGCCGGGATCGGGAGATTACCGTGATGCTGCACGAGAACCATCCGCTGCCACCCTCGCTGCGCCGCCGCATCAATAGCAGGAAGAAAGACTATGTGCACTTTGTAGAGAACCTGATTGCCGAAGTCCAGCGCGTGAAGCAGTCGCGGGGAGGGGTGAATCCTCGCGCCGCAGCGTTCGCGCTATTGGGCATGATCAATTGGCTCTATCAGTGGTACAAACCCGAGGGATCGCTCAAGGCGGAGGAATTGGCGCGCCAGTACACCACGATCTTCTTCACGGGTGCGCTGCAATAACACTGCAATGTTGTTTCAGGTGCTGAGTGAATTGCCCGGGAGTCTTCATGCCATCGCAAGCCTTCTTTAATATCTCGGATTTATCGGGGCAGCGGGGAAAGACCGGAAAGCGCTATTTGGAATTTCTGCGCATTCCGGCGATGAGTGCTGGGGTGTATGCGCTTCCCGCCGGAGGCGTTGACCCGCAAAAGCCGCATACGGAAGACGAACTTTATTATGTGGCGAGCGGACGGGCCCGCATGCGCGTGGGATCGGAAGAGCGCGGAGTCTCCGCTGGCAGCCTGATCTTCGTAGCCGCAGGCGTCGAACACCGCTTCTATGACATTGCGGAGGAATTGGCGGTGCTGGTGTTTTTTGCGCCGGCCGAAAGTTCTTAAATCCTGGTGCGACGTTGTGCTGCTGGAGCGGCGGAGTGCAGCAACCGCTATCCAAATGATCTGAACTATGTGGCGACGGCTTCCTTCGACGGAATCCAGTAGATCTCTTCCTTCAAAAATTCCTTGGTGAAGCCGATCCGCTTGAGGATGCCTTTGCCGTGCTCAATCATCTCCGGATGGCCGCATAGATAGCCGACGCTGTTGGCAGCGGTCAGCCCCCACATGTCGGAGTACTTGCGAATCAGATCGTCGACCCGGCCAGTTTCGCCCATCCACTTCTCGTCATCCCAGGGACGGCTGACAGTCGGCAGGTATGTTAGCCACGGTACTTCGGCTGCGAACTTCTGCAGCTCCTGGAGATAGCCAAACTCCCAGGAGCGGCTGGCACCGTTGAGCAGAAATAGCTTGTGCTCTCCGCCGAAGCGTCCCTCCTTCCAGTCTTTATAAAGTGTGCGGACATAACTGACGAACGGGGCGACGCCGGTGACGGTGCATACCAGGAAGTGATTGGTGCGGCCGCTCTTGGTGTCGAGGGTGAAGCGTCCTTTGGCCACTTTGCGCATCAGCATCTCGTCCCCGAGTTGCAGCTTGTAAAGGGGAGGAGTCGTTTCTCCCTCGGGCACCAGTTCAAAGAAAAACTCGATCTCGTCTTCGTAGGGCGATGACACGATGGAATACGGCCGCTCGGCTCGCTTCTCCGGGCCCTCCACTCCCAAGGTCGCATATTGTCCCGGCGCGAACTTGAACTCGCCTCCGGGTTGAATGCGGATCATCCACAGATCAGGAGCAAAATCCACCCGCTTGGTGATCTTCGGTCGGTAGAATTTGTCTTCGCCAGCAGCCATGTGTCACCTCGTTCTGATGCTGCACGACTCCGCTTAGTTTACAGAAATTGAGCGTGGCACGTCCCTATTCATCTGCTCTGGGACACCAGCCTGTGCCTTCTGGAACTGAGAGCCACCTCCTAAGCGTACATAGTTCTAACACGCGGATTGACAGTATGTTTCCGGGCGTCTATGGTTTTGCTTCGTCAATTTCATTGCCTTTGCGTACCCACGGTGTTGAGCCGGGGACGGTCGAGGTTCAGAGGAGAAGTCATGTTGCGAAAGCTGTCGCTCAGTTTGGCTATTGCCGCTGTCCTAACGCCCGCTCTGCTGGCTCAGAGCGTCGACGAGATCGTTGCCAAGCACATCCAGGCGCGCGGCGGCATGGACAAGCTCAAGGCCGTGCAAACCATCCGGTCCACGGGAAAGATGGAAGTCGGTCCGGGGATTGAAGCCCCTGGAATATTCATCCAGAAGCGGCCTGACATGACACGGCTCGATTTTCAAGTGCAGGGTCTGACCGCGACTCAGGCGTACGACGGCAAGGCAGCTTGGGCCATCATGCCGTTTATGGGCAAGAAGGATCCCGAGCTCATGCCCGCCGATGAAACCAAAGAGATGCAGGAGGAGGCGGACATCGACGGCCCGCTGGTCGATTACAAAGCAAAAGGAAACCAGGTGGAACTGGTCGGAAAAGAGAATGTCGAGGGCACGCCCGCCTACAAGCTGAAGGTCACGCTGAAGAATGGCAATGTGAAGTACATGTATCTTGACGCCGACAGCGGGCTACAGATCAAGGAAGAAGAAAAACGCATGATGCACGGCAGCGAGCAGGAGACCGAAGCTTCGTTAGGCGATTATCGGGAAGTTAATGGCGTGATGTTTCCGTTCGCCATAGAAAACGGAATCAAGAGTAGCCCGCAAAAAGAGAAGATCACCATCGAGAAACTGGAGATCAATGTCCCCCTTGACGAGGCCAGCTTCAAAATGCCAGCAGTCGCGCCGGCGCCCGCAGCCAAGCCCGATACCGCAAAACCAGAAGACAAGAAGCCGCCCACAAACTAGCACGGCGTGCGTAGGGGCAGGTGTACGCCTGCCCCGGGGCAGCGCAGCGCCGTCCCTGGAGGCGAAGGAAACTTGCTTCATCCGCAAGACGATTTCGATTCGCTCCACAAGCCGGTGCGTGTGATACGGCGATTCCTCAACTCCAACCATATCTCCTCGCGAGGTTCAAACATGTTGAACCGTTTTTATGCCGCCATTTGTCTTATCGCGCTGTGCATGGTCGCTGGCCCCGCCCGCGCTCAAGACATTCAGATTGATGCTGACACGTTCAGCGGCCTTCTTGCGCGTCCTATCGGCCCAGCTGTCATGGGCGGCCGCATTGCCGATATAGCTGCGGTCCAACAAGGGAACCGCCTGACTGTGTATGTGGGCGCGGCCGGGGGCGGACTGTGGAAGTCAGTGGACAGCGGCACCACGTTCAAGCCGGTGTTCGACAAGCAGCCCACCCAATCGATTGGGTCGATTGCTATCGATTCCTCTAATCCCCAAACTGTCTGGGTCGGCACTGGAGAAAGCTGGACGCGCAACAGTGTCTCCGTGGGTACTGGTCTGTATCGAAGCAGAGATGCCGGCGATAACTGGGAACTGATGGGGCTGCCGGATTCCGAGCACATCAGCCGGGTGCTTGTGGATCCGAAGGATACCAACGTGGTTTACGCCTGCGCGCTCGGGCATCTGTGGAACTCCAATGAAGAACGGGGAGTCTTCAAGACCGGCGATGGCGGGAAAACATGGAAAAGGATTCTTTACGTCGACGACAAGACGGGTTGCGCCGAAATGGCGATGGACCCGCAAAGCTCGAACACGCTCTATGCGGCGATGTGGCAAGTGCGGCGTGAGCCCTGGACCTTTACGTCCGGCGGGCCGGGTAGCGGGCTGTTCAAGAGTACGGATGGCGGTACGACGTGGCATCCAATCCGCAAAGGTTTTCGCGATGGCGATCTGGGACGAATTGGCGTGGCCGTGGCTCCATCCAAACCGAGCCGCCTTTATGCCGTTGTCGAAGCCAAGAACCACACCGCTCTGTTTGTTTCTGATGATGCCGGCGAAAACTGGGCCGAAGTCAATAACTCGTTCAATATCAGCGGACGTCCTTTCTACTTCGCACGCCTGGTAGTCGATCCGCAAAATCCTGACCGCCTTTATAAACCTGGGTTTGGATTAACTGTCAGCGATGACGGCGGCAAAAGTTTCAGCGCGGTCTTCTCCACCGAGGATACCGGCGGAGGCGTTCACGGAGATCATCACGCAATCTGGATCAACCCCAAAAATTCCGACGAACTCTTCGACGGTGACGACGGCGGCGTGTATAAGTCGCTGGATCGCGCCGCGCACTGGCGCTATCTGCAAGCGATCCCGGCGGCGCAGTTCTACCACGTCAGCTACGACATGGCGCGTCCCTACAACGTCTACGGCGGCTTGCAGGACAACGGAACGTGGATGGGCCCTTCGCGCGCAGTCGGCGGCATTGCGAATCGTCACTGGCGTAACATCGGCTACGGCGACGGTTTCTGGGCTTTCAGCGATCCGACGGATCCCGATCTCGCATATGTCGAATACCAAGGCGGACATATCTCCCGAGTCCGCAAATCCACGGGTGAAAATAAAGAGATCAAGCCGCTCCCCGGCGCCAGCGATCCTGAGTTTCGTTTCAACTGGAACGCGCCTATCCATATGAGCGCGAATAATCCCGGGACGATTTATGTCGGCGCGCAGTACTTGTTCCGTTCGAAAGACAAAGGGGAGTCCTGGGAGCGTATTTCGCCCGATCTCACGACCAATGATCCGGCGAAACAGCACCAGGAGAAATCAGGCGGGCTGACCATCGATAATTCCGACGCAGAGCGGTACGAAACCATCTACACGATTTCCGAGTCGCCCAAGAGTGCCGACGTGATCTGGGCCGGCACCGATGACGGCAATGTGCAAGTGACTCGGGATGGCGGAAAGAATTGGACGAACGTGGTAAAGAACGTTCCCAATCTGCCGCCCAACACCTGGGTGTCGACGATCGAAGCGGGGCGTTTCGATCCCGCAACCGCCTACGCCACATTCGATGGCCACGCCGCTGGCGATATGAAGACGTACATCTATAAGACGACCGACTACGGCGCGACCTGGAGTTCACTGGCGACGCCGGAACTGAAAGGGTACGCGCATGTAGTCAGGGAAGATCTGGTCAATCCTAATTTGCTTTTTGTCGGCACCGAGTTCGGACTCTTTCTCACGGTGGATGGCGGAAAGCATTGGGCGCAATTTACTGGCAAGCTGCCGAGCGTAGCGGTGCGCGATGTTTCGATTCATCCGCGCGAATCCGATCTGCTGATTGCTACTCATGGCCGAGGCATCTACATCCTGGACGATCTCACTCCCTTGCGCGCGCTCACGCCGGAGATCCTGGCCGCGGACGCTGCCTTGTTGCCCGCGCGCCCCGCAGTGTTGGCTCTTCCTGCTGATGAGCAGCGGTTCGATGGCGACGCCGAATTTGTGGGGCGCTCGCTGATGGAAGCCGCCCCGGTCGTCTACTATCAGAAGAAACGGAACATCTTCGGCGTTCTGAAAGTCGAAATCTACGACGCGCAGGGAAACCTGGTGAACACGCTGCAGGGCAGTTCCCGTCGCGGCATCAATCGTGTGGACTGGGCGGAGCGCCTGAAGCCCCCGAAGGTTCCACCTGCTGCTGGTTTGGTCGAGCAGCCATACGCGTTCTATGGACCGCAGGTGGAGCCTGGAACCTACACGATCAAGTTGATTAAGGGGAAGCAAACCTACGACGCCAAACTTGAGATCGCCCCTGATGCACGGTCCAGTGCCACGGCTGATGATCTCGCGCTGCAGCACAAGACGGTCATGCAGCTCTACAACATGCTTGGCGATCTGACTTATGTGGTGGATGCCACGGTGGACCTGCGGGATAAAGTGAAGCAGCGTACGACACAAGCCGCAAAAGACCGCAAGCTGAAAGCCCAACTCGACAGCCTTACTGCTCAACTGGAAAGCTTCCGCTCGACTTTGGTGTCGGTGCAGGAAGGCGGCATGATCACCGGAGAGCACAAACTTCGCGAGAATATTGGCGAGCTCTACGGCGGAGTGAACGGCTATACGGGGAAGCCAACCCAGTCGCAGGTCGAGCGCACCGCGGTTCTAAAAAAGCAGTTGGACGAGGCCACTGCGAAGTTTCAGGCGATCTCCGACAAGGATGTGGTAGCGGTGAACGCCGCGCTGGTTAAAGCCAAGCTCGAAGTTGTGAAGGTGCTGTCGAAAGAAGACTGGAATAAGAAGCAGCAGTAGTAGCTGGTTGTAAGTAGGGGCCACGAAGAAAGTGAATTAGCGGAGAGACTTGATGTGCTGGCGGATCCAGTCGAGGATTTGGGGAAAGCGGAATTCGTGTCGGTCCATGGAGCCGTAGATGAACGCGTGTCCTGTATTGGCTTCGACTTCCAGGTAGAAGCCGTTGAGCCGCAGAAAGACATCCGTGGCGGTGAAAGCGATCCGCTTGTTGCCGTCGTTGAAACCGTGGTTGTTGCCAAGCGACTCCATCAGTGCTGCCGCCTCTTCTTCAAGGGAGTTGTAGTAACCGGTTTGGGGACGAAAAACAGCCGCCTCCACAGCGCCCCTATCGCGGACACCAGGTAGGCCGCCGAACCTTTCAACCAACTGGTGGTGCATCAGGTAGACTTCCGCCACCGTCAGGTACTCTGTCATCTATTTGGCGAGACGCTGCAGCAGGTCAGAATTGCGTGCGACCGATTCTTCGAATGCATCCATCACCTTGGGGCGGACCAAGTGCTGGGACGGAACCACGTTGCGCAGGTAAAACTCGAGCGCCTGCTCGAGAACGTGCCTCTGGGACTGGCCATTGCGCTTGGCAACGGAGACCATTTCGTCGTAGAGGTTGGCGTCGATCTCAGGAGTGAACTTCTTCGTTAATTTTGCTGACACGCTTCACCGCTTTTTCTACTTACCCTATTTTACTCCCATTCCCAGATATTTCAATATAAATCTTGATTTCGTAACCACACAAAATTAAAAGGGTTAGTGCCAAAAGGGCGGATCAGTTGGCGAGGCGCTACCGTGCTACTGCTTGCCGGCTGCCGAATCTGCGACACCAATCTTTCCACTCCGCAGCTTATCGAGTTCCTCCAAAACTCGCGCCCATTCTTTCTTGTCTTTTTTGGTCGCGATTGGCGCATTCAAATTTGAGTAGAACTGGAGAATATTGGCGCGCAGCTCGGGTGTAACCTGCTCAAAATTCCGCTTTGCGAGATCATCCACCAGGTGAGCGTAGGTCTTGTCGGTTAGCACGTATTCTCCGGCCAGCGTATCCTTCCCTGTATCGAAGTCGCGGTTAGGAAGCTCGATAGTGCCAGCGCGTACTTTCTTCAACAAACCGCTGTAGTCCTCCACGGTTTGGTCCATGCTCTTGATATACATGTCCTCAGCTTGCTTGCTAGGAATCTTGAAATCAAGCGCGTTGAGCGGACCGAATTTTGGAATCGCTTTGAACAGGAAAGCCAGTATTCTTGCCCCGATGCCCGGCCTGCGATATTTCGTTCCCCAATCTTTTTCGTAGCTCGTCCGAGATAGGTAGTAGAGGAATTTCTTCTTATCGAAGTTGGGAGTCTCGCTGACGATCACATCGCGGCGCGAAATCAGCGCCACCTTGGTCATTTCGGGGATGATCTTGCTGACCGCATGGCGGAAGCTTCCAATGGAAAGATCCAGATCGTCAAAGACATCGTCCAGACAGATGCCGTAAGTCTTCTCGAATGCGCGCTCCATCAGCGACTGCGAAACCTCGAAACCGATGAAGTCGTGGTAGCGGTCGGAGGTGTAGCGGTTCTTCGCCACCTGCACCATGTCGAAACCGAATTCGGTGCGAATGTGCGCCTTGGGATCCTGGGCATAGGTGACGCTGTCGCCAAACTTCTTGCGCAGCTTGGGAAACTCAATCGCCGTTACTTGGTTGATGGTGGGATGGCCGCTGTTATCCGAGGCATAATGCGCCAGCGCGCCGAGGGCAAACGCGTACTCGTCGACACCCGTGGATTCCTCCAGCAGGGCTAAGACATAATCGCCGCTGCGCACGTAATGCACCAGGTCGCTGAAATACTTTTTGCCGAACGGGTAATAGCCCATGTCTTGCAACATACACCCGCCGTAGGCATAAGCATGGGCCTTCTTCAGATCCTCTGGAGTGGATCGCGGAAAGCGTTTGAGCAGCATGGGCTGGATCTGAACTTCCCAAGCCAGGTCGACGATCTGCTCGTGGGTCAGCACGGAATAGGGACGAGCCACGGGGGCCAGGGACAAAATTACTGCGAGCAGCAGGAACGCCTGTGCGCCCCGTTGCCAGGCCCAACCCGATCTCATTAGAGAGAGCAATGCACAAGGCGAACGCTTTTCATCCGGCAATCGGCAATCGGAAATCGTCAATCGAGATTCACTTTCCTACTACGAGTAGTACGAAACTATCCGGCAAGATCGCGGGACGAGGATGCGGACGGTCCGCGGTAGCGGCCGGCGCTGGTCCAAATTTTGCCGTCACTGTGTACAAGTTGTGAGTCTTGGGATCGAGTGCCATGGTACGCGCACCCTCTTGCGTGGGCACAGTTTCAGCCACAGAGAACTTGTTGGGCGAATCTTCATGTAGCACCGTGATGTTCCCGTCGTGGCACGACGCGAACGCCAGCGCAGCCTCGTCATCGTAAGCGGTCGCATCGGTTCCATTGCAAATCTGCGCAATGGCGATTACCTTGCCGGCGTCGGTATCAGAAATCGCCATGGTCTTGTTGTCGCTGCATCCGGAAAAGAGGCGTCGATGATCCTTGTCCAGGGCCAACCCCGAAGGCGCCTCGCAATTAGTCAGCGGCCAACTCCTGGTCACACTCAATTTGTTGGGATCGATCGCCTGAACTTCATTCTTATCTTCGATGTTCACCCAGACGCCACCTTTTCCGTCGCTGACAGCGAATTCCGGTTTCCCGTCCAACTTGATGGTCCCAACGACTTCCCCCTTGGATGCATCCAGCGCGCTCGCGTCATGGCTTCGCCCGTTGAAAGTGAACACGCGCTTGCTGGCCGGATCGTAGAGAATGGCATCCGGATTGTCACCGACTTTGACTTTGCTGAGCGTTTTCAAAGTGTTCAAATCGAAGATGCTGACCGTGCCCTCGCGCCCGTTGCTCACGAAACCGCGTTCGAACTCGGGAGCTAGGGCGATCCCGTGGACTCCCGGAGTGTCGGTGATATCGCCGACCTGCTTGCCGCTATCCGCGTCGATAACAATCACGTGAGTCGCGCGTGAGATATAGAGCCTCCGGTTCGCGCTGTCGATGGTGAGGTAATCCCAGCCGCCGTCCCCGCCCAACTTGTAGGTTTTGATCACGTGACACCCGGGACCGGCCGCCAGCGCGACTTCGGCCACAAAGATTGCGAGAATGCCAACTGCTGTGGATATCGCCAACAAACGTTTCATGGGCACCTCATCTGGAAAGTATAGAGATTGCTGAGCAACTGGGTGTGCGGCAACTCAGTACGCTGAAAGTACTCTATCGTACCTGACGGTTAGCTGAATTTGGATGCGCCACTGCGAATCGTCAGTTACGTCGTGCTATGAGGATGCACGCCCCCGCTACTCTCCTAAATGCAGGTCCGCGGGCGAGGGCGCCCGCGCCACACCTGTGCCGTCGCGGTTGCCGCTAGAGACGGGCGTTTCCGCAGCAGTAGACAATCGGCAAGAGTCTTTCGTCCCACTTGACAGCATTCGTGCCAGACCACATTCTGCCGAATGCGCGAACCCCGGTGTCGTCGGGGCTGCTGCCGTTTGGCGGCCCCTAAAGACCAGGTTCGGAGGCCAATCCAATTGTTCAATAAAAATACCGTTCTCCGCGTAAACCGTCACCCCATTAACCTCGCCATCCCAGCAGTTTTCCTGATGCTCTTCGCATGGACTGCCCTGATGCAGGCGCAAGTCCCACTCAACGAGATCAGCACCGATCCATTCACCAACTCGGGCAGCCAACACGCGACCGAAGTCGAACCCGACACCTTTTCCAATGGCAACACCATCGTCTCTGTCTTCCAGCAGGGGCGCTTCAACCTTAACGGCGGCTGCTCCGATATAGGATGGGCGACGTCCCTTGATGCGGGCGTGACCTGGCAGCACGGCTCTTTGCCCGGCCTAACCCGATATTCCGGCGGGACGTTTCTTCGGATAAGCGATCCCGCAGTGACTTTTGACGCCGCCCACGGGGTTTGGTTGGCGGGCACGCTGCCAGTGCATCCGACGCCTCGTCCCGCCATGCTGATTAGCCGCTCGACTGATGGCATCACTTGGAACAACCCTGTCAACGTCACCTCCAACGTGGAGAACAGTGACAAGACCTGGGTTGCCTGCGACAACAACACAGGCAGCCCATTTTTTGGCCACTGCTACGGGGAATGGGACGACAATTTCGCTGGGGATGTAATCTTTCTCAATACCTCGACCGACGGCGGGCTCACCTGGGGACCGAATAAACAACCGGCGGGGGGTCCAACCGGTCTCGGCGGCCAGCCATTGGCCCAACCCAATGGAACCGTCATCGTTCCCGGGGCTGATGCGTTCTTGTCCTCGTTTATCGCCTACAATTCTACGGACGGGGGGAATACCTGGAGCAGCACTTCGACCATCGCTCTCCCGACCACTCACGCCAACGCGGGAGGCGTGCGCGATCTAAACTTGCCCTCGTCGGCAATCGACGCTGCGGGCAAGGTGTTCGTCGCGTGGCACGATTGCCGTTTCCGCTCGGGCTGCCCGGCGAATGACATCGTCATCAGCAGCTCGACCGACGGCAAGCTCTGGTCCCCGCCGAAGCGAGTTCCGATCGATCCCACCACCAGTACGGTGGATCACTTTATTCCCGGCCTGGAAATCGAGCCTGGAACTTCCGGCGCCACCGCCCACCTCAGCCTGACGTACTACTTCTTTCCTGTATCCAACTGCACAGTCTCTACATGCCAGTTGATGGAGGGTTACATTTCGTCTCCGGATGGAGGCAAGACGTGGCCCGCTCCAGTTACACTGGCCGGTCCGATGACGCTCAGCTGGCTGCCGCCCACCAGTCTGGGATTGATGGTTGGAGACTATCAGTCGCTTTCATTCGCTGGAGGTACCGCTCATCCGGTGTTTGCGGTGGCGAAAGCCAAGACCGGCAGCAAGTTCGATGAAGGCATGTACTCGCCCGTCACCGGTCTTACCGACGGCATCGCTCTGTACACTTCCGACGGCGATCGTCCGGTGCCCAATGCGCACTCGGATCATCCACCGAACGTTTTGCCTGTAAAAGACAATCAATAATGCTTTTCAATGCCGGCCGCTGCGCAAGCAGTGGCCGGATTTGTCTTCATTCCGCCCTCGGAATTCCACCCTCCAAATTGACCTTTCACTGGCGACGGCGACTGGCCAGTGAGGTGCGCTAATTGATACCATCGCAATTGGCGTCCACTTCCTTGAGCCATGGTGTCCAATCCGCCATAGAACTCTCTTCGCAGGATTCGTTCGTTTTGGATCTCTACCACAAAAGTAAAGCCGCGGAGTTCGACATCACCTGCGATCAATTCGCGGCTGTGCTACGGGAGATCCGAAACAAGTACCTGCCTTCGGACGCTTCTGCTGTTGCAATAAGGGAGTTGCACGCCAGTTTGAAACTGGAGGAACTCGCGCTGGCGCGCGGCTGCGCTGCGGGCAATGAGCGTGCCTGGGAGATTTTTCTTACTCGCTACCGCGAGAAGCTTTACGATGTGGCCTCGTACATCGCCAAAGAGGCTTCCGCGGCACGGGAACTCGCCGATTCTATTTATGCGGATCTCTACGGCACTACCCTCCGCGATGGTGTTCGAGTGTCCAAACTGGCATCCTATACTGGGCGTGGCTCGCTGGAAGGCTGGCTGCGAACCGTACTTGCTCAGGAATACGTCAACCGGTACCGCCGGGGACGGCGGCTGATCAGCCTGGATGAGGAGGCGGAAGGCGGAACACAATTCTCCGCCGCCAACTCGGATGCGCCGGTCCCCATAGATACCAGATTGGAGGTGGCCACTGACGAAGCTCTGGCATGTCTGGGCCCAGAAGACCGCTTCATACTGGCTTCCTATTATCTGGACGACCGGACTCTGGCCCAGATTGCGGGTATTTTGGGAGTTCACGAATCTACCATCAGCCGGAAGCTGGAGAAGATTGCTAAGTCGCTGCGAAGACAGATTTTGGCAGCTCTTGGTCGGCGCGGCATGAGCCGCCGACAGGCGCAGGAGGCGCTCGACGTAGACGTACGGGACTTACAGGTAAATATTCGCCGCCACCTGGCGCAAGAAAGTGCACATCCGACGTTCCCAGACAAGAAGGCGAAAGTCGAGGCGAGTGACAGGTCAGGGTAGCCGTTCGGAGACGCAGCCCCGAAGTAGGGCGAAAGAGAAATGAAGCAACTCCCCAATATCGTTCGTGAGCGCCTGCAGGCGGCTAAGCCGGATGCACATCCGGACGCCGACGTGCTGGCGGCCTTTGCCGAGAAGGGCTTGTCCAAGCGCGAGCGCGGTGCGGTTCTTGCGCATCTCTCGCGTTGCGGCCACTGCCGCGACATCCTCTCGTTCGCTTTGCCATCGCCACAGATCGAATCCGAACGTGCGGCCCGAATTGCCGGGAGTGCCATCTGGGCTCGCTGGCCCGTGTTGCGGTGGGGAGCGTTGGGAGCTTGTGTTGTGGTAGTCGGCGCGGCAGTCACGCTCGAATTTCGCACACTCGAATCTCACACACTCAATCGTGTCTCGCAGACCGCTGCTGGGGAGAACGCTCCCGCTCCAGTATCGGCATACGTGAAGTCCGCCAACCAGAACGCAGCGAAAGATGTACCGGCGAGTCCTGCTCCGCAAAAGCCCGCGCGGGCGAAGCGCGATCAGGCTGTGATGTCCAGCCAGAACGAGAGTGTGGTGGCCAGCCTTGCGAAAGCAACGCCATCTGCTCCGTCAGGTCGAGCCAAAGCAAACAGCGGTCCTCCGGCAGAATCCCAGCCTGCACGCCAGTCCGCGAGTGAGGCAGTGGAGGTTGCGGCAAACCCGGAAGTCCCAACTAGCAGTCCTGTCGACAACGAGACCAAGATTGCAGCTTTGGACGAGCGGGCCGACGCTCCTGGCAAAGCGAAAGAGGCCGGCGTGGGGGGCCCAGCTTCGGCACCCAAGACCATGGCTCTGGCGAAAAACGAGACAACCGCATCTACAGTTTCACCAGCGGCTACAAAGATCGTTCCGCGCTGGACGCTGTCCTCCGATGGCCTCCTGCAGCGGTCGCTTGATTCGGGCAAGACCTGGATCAGGGTCGAAGTCACGAACACCGCGACACTCCGCGCGCTCGCCGCGATCGGAACCGAAATCTGGGTGGGCGGCTCAGGCGGCGCTCTGTTCCACTCCGCCGACGCTGGCCAACACTGGCAGCAAGTGACACCCACGGTCGACAATCAGTCGCTAGCCGCCGACATCATTGGCGTTGAATTCACCGATCGTCGGCATGGCAAGCTCACCACCGCAAATCAGCAGGTCTGGACCACCTCCGACGCCGGCAATACCTGGACAACCAGGTGAGCCTTGGCCGCGGGCTCATCGTTTTTTGTTTAATCGCACTTCACTCAATCGTAGTTCCCGTTCTCGTCGTGCTTGGCGCGGCGATTACCCTTTCAGCCCAACCCAACTCCGGAGAACCGCTCCGTCCAGAATGGTGCCGCGAACTTCCACGACCGCAATACGCAAATCTTGAACGGGTGAATATGTCAGATAAATGGTTCGAGGTGTACCGCATCCGTCCTGGCGTATTCGCGATCTACGAGCCGCATCAGTTTGAAGAGGTCATTTCGTATCTCATTTTGGGCAGCAAGCGCGCTCTGCTGTTTGACACCGGGATGGGCATCGGTAAGATCAGCCGGGTCGCAGCGGAACTTGCCAAACTTCCGATCATCGTGCTGAACTCGCACACTCACTTCGACCATACCGGCGGCAATGCTGAGTTCTCCGAAATCTACGACGAGGACACACCGTTCACTCGAGGCAATGAGAAAGGCCAGTCCAATACTTACTCGCGGGATGCCTTGGCTGCCGGCCGCATCTGTGGGCAGCTGCCTGCAGGGGTGCAGCCCGAGGGCTACTCCATCCGTCCATTTCATGTCACGCATCGTGTGAAGGACGGTGAGCGCATCCAGCTTGGGGGCAGGGAACTGAAAGTCATCTTCACTCCCGGCCATACCCCAGACTCGCTCTGCCTGCTGGATCGAGCTGACGGATTGCTGTTTACCGGCGACACGTTTTATCCCGGGCCGATATATCTGTTCACGCCTGAGACTGATTTCGGGGCTTACGCAAGGTCGGTGACGAGATTGGCGCAGCTCGTGCCGCGTCTTATTCTCCTGCTTCCGGCACATAATGTGCCCGTCGCTGAGCCCGTTTTCTTGAGCCGTCTTGAAGAGGCTGTGAAAAAAATTCAAGCCGGCGCAGTCAAGCCCAAGGTAACCGAGGGGCGGCGGGAATATTCGTTTCAGGGATTTTCTCTCTTGCTGGCAATGAATTAGCTGGATTTCGCGATTTCATGTGATTGGCGCAACCGATTACCTTTGACACCAGCGCGAGCGTTACTCGAAAAAATTAAACTGTTACTTCAGTGACGTTTACAGTGGCGGTGGCCCAGCCTAATATCCGAATCGTGGTTTGGCAGTTCTGGGGGAGGGCTGCCGAGGCGTCCTGAACTGGAAAGTTTAGGACGCTTTTTATTTCGGACCTCGGACCTCAGACTTCGGACCTCCGACGTCTGCCTTGCGACCAGAATCACTGCAGAGACATCTAATCGAAGTGTTAGGATAATAGGCCGGTCGCGGCACAAATATTGACTCGGGCGCCTGGTTAAGAGCGCCAAGGCAACTTGGAGGAACGGGAATGGCGGTAAAGGAAATTATCGAGGTAACGGATTCCAACTTCGACCAGGATGTGCTCAAGTCGGAAACCCCTGTGTTGGTCGACTTCTGGGCAACTTGGTGTGGTCCTTGCCGCGCCATCGCTCCAATCGTGGACGAACTTGCCAAGGAATATGTGGGCAAAGTGAAGGTTGGCAAGATGGACGTCGACAGCAATAGCGCTACTCCCATGCGCTACGGCGTCCGTGGCATCCCCACGCTGTTGGTGTTCAAAGGTGGAGTGGTGCAAGAGCAGATCGTCGGCTACGTCCCGAAAGAAACGATTCAAAAAGCGCTCGACAAGCATTGCGGCTGAAAACAGCTGTTAGCTTTTAGCCAGTAGCTCCTGGCAAGAACGACGCCCCGACGAGTGGTCGGGGCGTTTTGTTTTTTCTGAATTCGAGGAATTTCGCGTTAGTATTTCCGCAACACGCCGATCACCCTGCCCTGCAGGTCCACCTTCGACGCATGCAAAATGATCGGCTGCATGTTCACATTTGAAGGCTGCAGGCGGATGTTGTCCCCCTCGCGATAGAAGCGCTTCAGGGTCGCGTCACTTCCGTCGACCAGGGCGACGACGATGTCGCCGTTGTGCGCGACTTTTGTGCTTTCCACCAGCACATAGTCGCCATCGAGGATGTGCTCATCCTGCATCGACTCGCCGCGCACCTCGAGCACAAATACATCTTTCGAGCGCACAAAATCGGCCAGAGAAATCGTACTCTCGCTGGCGATCGCCTCAATGGGCTGGCCAGCGGCAATGCGGCCTTTGATCTGCAGGACGTATTCCGTGTTCACCGCCATGGATTGCTTCAGCCGTCCTTTGGGAGGCAGCAGGTCGATCGAGCGGCTCCGGTTGTAATCGCGGGTGAGCAAGCCCTTCTTCTCCAGGTTGGAGACGTGCTTGTGCACGGTGGCCAACGAGCTCAGCCCTAGACCGCCGCCGATTTCTTCAAAGGAAGGGCAATATCCGTGCTTCTGCTGAAAGGCGGAAATGAAGTCGTACACCTCACGTTGTCGCTTGGTGATCGCCATAGGCGAATTTTGGGCGAATATAAGGCGAATGTCAAGAGGTAAGTTTCAGCAATATGAGCAGGCTATACGGTGAACCCCTCTGAAGCAAAAGAGTGGCGGCTGGTTTGATCGCCCAGCCGCCCTCGCCTCAGTCAGTTTGCGGAGCCTAGAGCGTGTTCACGCCGGCGATGTACTGGTTGACCAGGTTGACGTCAGCGCCGATGTCCTTTCCGTCGCTGGCAGCGTTGTGGTAGCTGCTTCCAGTGGTGCAGGAAGGCGATGGCGTGCCCGCCCCGGTGCACAGACGATAATCGCCTCCGACGCCGTTGTTGTATTTCACGAAGCCCACCGAGGTGTATGAAGACGGCATGGAGTTGTGCGAGCCGGGCCAGGCGCCTCCACCGGTCAAGCCGCGCACGATCACGTGATAGTCGAAGGTGTACGGACTCCAACAGCCGGTGATCAGCGTTAGATTGCTGAGGCCGTTGCCGTTGGTGCAAGAATACGATCCCCCAGTCGCCGCGTGGAAGCCGTAAATGCCGGCGTCCATGATGGTGTTGGTGAACACAACGTTGCTGACTTTCACCGGGCTGTTGGCGGCGGGGCCGTCGATCGTAGTGAGGCCCTGGACGCTGTTGAGCGAGGTGACGATGGTCAAGTGATCGACAGTGACGTTGCTCGTCACTGTATTCTTCGGCACCTGCGCGCCAGCGTTATTGGGCGGACTATACAACTGCATTAGGTAATTCAGAGCGCAGCCGTACGAGGAGTTGGTGCTGTAGTAAAGATCGTCGGCCACCACGTCGTGAATCATGTTGTTGTGCTGCCCTTGGGCGAGCGGATCGCTTCCCGTTTGAAACACCTGGCAGGCGTGGGTGATGTAGTTGTAGCGGAAGGTGATGTTAGCGTCGTAGCAACACGGAAGTACGCCGAACTCACGCGGTGTAACCACAAATGCGCCCCCGACCTGAGAGAATCCAGCCCAGACGTTCTGCATTACGTTGCCTTCCACCAGGCAGCGATCGCATTGTTTGAACTCCAGCAGGTTTTTCACCTCGCGCTGCACCCCGTCATAAGTGGTGCTTAGCGGACTCCAGGTGAGCGGCTTGTACATCCAATTGTTGCGGATCTCGACGTCAGTTTGTTGATTGGGGCCTGAGCCGCTTCCGCCGAAGAGAATGGTTTCGGCGGCTCCGACCAGGAAATTGTTTACGATTTTCACGACGGACTGCGGAGAACTGCTGGAATTACCGCTGATGGCCTGCGCGTCAGTGCAGGCTCCAATGTAGGCCTTGCACCAGAAATCGCTGAAGAACGAGTCCACGACTGCGACATACGTCATACCAGTGACCAGCAGTCCACGCGTGGTCTCGTCTCCTTTCTGATTGCCGTGCATATACACTTGGTCGAAGATCAGGTGATTCGCCGGATTTCCGCCCGAGGTGACCAGCGAATAACTGACGCCGAACCCTGCCTTGCGAGTGAACTCGATGCCGATCACGCGCAGGTACGATGCCCCCGAACTGATGGTGAGCACGGGAGAGTTATTCGGAGTGGTAAGTTGCGCCATGACGTTCGTGGTGGAGGTGCAGTTGAAGCTGGGATAGCCGGTCTCGGAAGAGACGCCCGCGTAGCATGGCTTGACGCGCGTTCCTTCGGCCGGAAGGCTGGAGAGTTTGGAAGTCTGAATGGTGAAGTATTTGGTGCTGCTGCAGGCCTTTGAGTAGGTAAAGTTGCCGGAGATTATGGAGCCGGCGGTGATCTGGATGATGTCACCGCAGGCTGCACCGGAAAGAGCGCTACTGAGACCGCTGGAAGTGCTTACCGTCCACTTGACGCCATTGGGAGACGGAGTGGCACTACGTGGCGTGTAGTAGCAGGCCGTGGGCATCGCCGCCGGCCCATCGCTGGCGCCAAAATTCGGCTTGTTGCCGACAGTGCAGTAGAGATTGGCGTTGGCTTTGGAACCGGAAGTTCCGGACTGGGTCGCGGATGACGATGACAAAGATTGGCCGGATGGAATTGCGGACGCTGTCGGATTATCTGAAGTTGCCGGATCGATGGGCGCACTCTGGTCCACGGATGTATTTTGATCGGACGATGAACTTGGATCGAGAGATAAATTTTGTTCACTGGATGAAGACGGTTCTATGAACGTGGGCCGGTCGGCGGAAGTAGTTTGATCTTCGGAGATG
>Ga0070697_100000060_pt1 | contig 86138 bp, 95 predicted proteins | sample KBSK1501metaG_FD_65475 | JGI IMG/M metagenome (GOLD analysis project Ga0070697, IMG submission 65475) | Corn, switchgrass and miscanthus rhizosphere microbial communities from Kellogg Biological Station, Michigan, USA - KBS K1-50-1 metaG | ecosystem: Host-associated > Plants > Roots >...
CTCTGGTATTGGGCAGAGGAGGATTCGAACCCCCGAAGGCGCTAGGCCAACTGATCTACAGTCAGTCCCGTTTGACCGCTTCGGTATCTGCCCGACCGGGTGATTTTACCGATAATCGCCGGATGGGCAAACGGCGCTGGATCCTGTGGCAGGGCCTGACCGCCCTGAGCATGGAGCGCTTCGTCGCTGCCGCCACCGATCACGGATTCGAGCTTTTCGGCCTGATCCTCCAGGCCAGTGAGGATACACCCTACGTTGTGCGCTACTCGATCCAGGTGGACGACTCCTGGCACACGCGCGAAGTGCAGGTCGAGCTCGAGAATGACGGCCAGCGTCGCATCAGTCTCTTGGCCGATGGCGCGGGCGGGTGGTCGCGCGATGCTGAGCGCCTCTCCGGCCTCGATGACTGCCTCGACATCGACCTGGAGTGGTCGCCGTCAACGAACACGCTCCCGATTCGGCGCCTTGGCCTTGCATCCGGCGAGACGAAGGCGCTGGCTGCTGCCTGGCTGCGGTTTCCGTCGCTGGAGGTGGAGCGCCTGGATCAGTCCTACGAGGGGCTCGACGCGCAACGCTACCGCTATCGCTCCGGTCGCTTCACCGCCGACCTCGTGGTTGACGATGACGGCATGGTCCTGCAGTACGGCGTCAACTGGAAGGTGGTCGCGACCGGCGGGGAACTCACCTAGCCAAAGAGCCTGAGAAAGGGTGGGTGGACCGGGCCATGCTACACTATGGATATCAGATTAAGCGTAGGTTACGCTAACATCAACAAGCTGGGGTAACCTCTGAGGAAGGAGGAAATCCAATGCCGCGCGGTGCCAGTCCGAAGCGAGAACGACAGTACGAACACATCAAGCGGAGCGCCAGGAAATCGGGGCGGTACGGCGGCCGCGCCGAGGAGGTCGCCGCCCGGACGGTGAACAAGATCCGGCGCGAGAAGGGCGAGACCAAGTCGCAGCGGTCACGTTCAAAGCAGGCCTCCGGCCGGTCCAGCTCGAGCAAGCCCCGCTCGACGAAGTCCCGATCGACCGGCCCCCGCACGCGGACGCGGAAGTTATCGACGGCCCGATCCCGTCGGGGCACCTCCGGACCGCGACGCACCTCCGGATCGCGACGCACCTCGAGTAACGGCCGCGGCTTTGCCGGAATGAGCGACCAGCGCCAACGCGCGATTGCTGCCGAAGGAGGCCGCGCCGCCCATCAGCAGGGCACCGCTCATGAGTTCTCTCCGGCTGAAGCGCGGCAGGCGGGACACAAGGGCGGCGAGGTGGTCAGCCGCGACCGCAGCCATATGGCGAAGATCGGCCGGAAGGGCGGAGAGCGCTAAACCCCTCCGCGAAACCCGCTGGCTCCGACACTCCCTCGCAAGCGCAAGGGGGAGGAAGACGTCGCAGGGGAGGGGATTCGCATGCGATCTAGACTCTCCGTATGGCTACGACGATCCAGCGCCCTGCGGTAGCTCCGGTCGTCAGCGTCCCAGAGCATTTCAACATCGCCGACTACCTGGTCGACCGCCACGTCCGCGAAGGGCGGGGCGGTCGGACGGCCATCCTCTGTGGAGACGAGTCGGTCACCTATGCACAGGTCGCCGACCGTTCCAACCGGCTGGCCAACGGTCTTCGCTCGATGAGCGTTCGTCGCGAAGAACGGGTCATGCTGCTGCTGCTCGACACGCCGGCCTTTGCATACAGCTTCTTCGGCGCCCAGAAGATCGGAGCGGTGCCAATCCCGACGAATACCCTCCTGAAAAGCCAGGACTATCGCTATATGCTCAATGACTCCAGGGCCAGGGTCGCGATCGTGAGCGAACCCCTGCTACCGCAGTTGGCGGCGATTCCGCGACATGAGCTGCCTTATCTCGAACAGATCGTCATCGACGGCGCGGCGACCGGCGAGATGAGCGGCCTGGACCAACTGCTCACCGCCTCGCCGACGCTCGAGGTGGAACAAACCAGTAAGGATGATGCGGCCTTCTGGTTGTACTCCTCGGGCACCACCGGTTTTCCGAAAGGCGCGGTCCACCTCCACCACGACATCGTCCACACGGTCGTGTGTTACGCGCAAGGCATCCTGGGGATCACGGCGACGGATCGCACCTTCTCGGTGGCCAAGCTGTTCTTCGCCTACGGTCTCGGCAATGCGCTGACCTTCCCGTTCGCCGTGGGCGCTACCACGATCCTCTGGCCTGGGCCGCCGACCCCACCCAACGCCTATACGCAGATCGATCGGTTCAAGCCGACGCTGTTCTTTTCCGTGCCCACGAATTACGGCCAGTTGCTGGCGCACAAGCGGGAGGGCGCCGACTTCGACGTTTCCAGCATCCGCCAGGCCGTGTCGGCGGGGGAGGCCCTGCCGAAGACCCTCTACGAACGCTTCAAGGATCGCTTCGGCGTGGAGATCCTCGACGGGATCGGCAGCACCGAGATCCTGCACATTTTCATTTCCAACCGGGTCGGCCGCGTCCATCCCGGCTCGGCCGGAGAGCTGGTGCCCGGCTACGAGGCACGGATCGTCGATGAGGCCGGCGACGACGTCCCGGACGGGACCGTCGGCAACCTCCTGATCAAGGGCGACAGCACCTGCGCCTATTACTGGAACAAGCACGAACGGACCAAGGACACGATCGAAGGCCACTGGATCCGCACCGGCGACAAGTTCTCCCGCGACGCCGACGGCTACTACTGGTACGCGGGCCGCGCCGATGACATGTTGAAGGTGGGCGGCATCTGGGTCAGCCCGGTCGAGATCGAGAACACGCTGGTCGAACACCCGGCGGTGCAGGAGGCGGGCGTCATCGGACGACGCGATGCCGATGACCTGGAAAAGCCGATGGCCTACGTGGTGCTGGCGGCGGAGTACGTGGCCTCGCCGGAGCTGGCCCGCGAGCTGCAGGATTTCGTGCGCTCAAAGATCGCCGAGTACAAGCGCCCGCGCTGGATCGAGTTCGTCGAGGCCCTGCCCAAAACGGCGACCGGCAAGACACAGCGCTTCAAGCTGCGCGAGAGCGCCGCCTCAGATCCGGTCTAGCGCCGCGTAAAACCAGCCCACCGCGGGTAGGAACCACGGCTTCTCCCGGTAGAACGGCACGGCCCGGAATGGGCGCCGCCAGCACGCCGGCAGGGCGCCGCCCGCAATCCAGTCCGCCGCGAGCTGGCCGAGGTGTGTGGACATCGCGACCCCGGTGCCGCAATAGCCAAGCGCGTAGGTGATGCCCTTCGTGCGACCGATATGCGGCATGCGGTCGACGGTGAATCCCACCTGGCCGCCCCAGGCGTGCTCGACCTTCACCCCTGCCAGCTGCGGATGGACCCGGAGCATCGCCGCATAGAGCCAATCGCGAGCCTTCGCGATGGTGGTGGGGGTAAAGCTCGCCCGGCCGCCGAAGAGCATCCGATTTTCGGGGCTGAGCCGCCAGTAATAAAGGAAGTTCTTCGAGTCGAAGAGCATCCGCCGGTTCGGGATCGCGCTGTGGGCAAGGTCGGCAGGCAGTGGCTCGGTGGCGATGATGTAGCTCCCGATCGGGATTACGCGACGGCGCAGCCACGGAAGCAGCCGGTCGCTGTAGCCATTCGTCGCCAGCAGGACATCACGGGTTTGAAGGACGCCGCGCGGCGTGCTGACCCGGAAGCCGCCGCGCTGGCGGGCCTCGATGGCCGTCGCCGGCGTGTGGTCATACAGATGCGCTCCATGATCGCGTGCCAGCCTGGCGAGGCCGGCGAAATACCTGGCCGGGTGCAGGCCGCCGCTGCGCTCGAATAGGAGGGCGCCGTAGTAGAGCGAGGTGCCGACCTCGGAGGCGAGCTCCACCCGGGGGATCACCCGAGCGGCGAGCCCGAATTGCCGGTTGAGGACGTGAGCCTCCGCTTCCATATGGTGGAGATGCGCCGGTTTGTGCGCGAGGTAGAGGTGACCTGTCCGAACGTAGTCGCAATCGATCTGGTTCACGCGGATCGTGTCCTCGACCAGGGTGAAGGCATCCAGCGTCGCCTGGTAAAGCTCCCGCCCGCGATCGCCCTCGCGCCTCAGCAACGTGCTGAAATCAACCTTGAACCCGGGATGCACCATGCCGCCGTTTCGGCTGCTGGCCCCCCATCCGAGCTCGTTCTTCTCCAGTAAGGTCACCGCTCGGCCGCGCCAGGCGAGCCGGGCGGCTGCCATCATCCCGGTGTAGCCGCCACCCACAATCACCACATCCACGTCGGTCGGGAACGCTATCTCCCTCCCCCCTTGCGGGGGAAGGTCGGGGTGGGGGGTTATCCATGGCGCATCGCGCCACCAGTAGGGCTCCTCGCGGTAATCGGGAGCGAGTCGGGTCACGGACGAATCATCGCCGTCCCTCCATGGGGGAGGGCGGGTGGGCTTACCCTCCGACTTTCACGCCGTGCCAGAAGGCGACGTAGTCCTTGATCTGGGATGCGGCCGGCTTCGGGTCCGAGTAGAACCAGGCCGCATCCGGATTGGTCTTGCCGTCGACCGCGACGGTGTAGTAGCTGGCCTCGCCCTTCCAGGGGCAGATGGTGTGCGTTTCGCTGGGCTGAAAGAGTTCCCGGTTGACAGCATCGGGAGGAAAGTAGTGGTTGCCTTCGACGACGATCGTCTTATCACTCTCGGCCAGAGTGGCGCCGTTCCAGACTGCTTTCATTGCTCTAGCGACAACCGCTCCGGCGCCAGGCTTATTCCTTCGGCGGCCACCGGCTTCACCTGGCGGCGGCCGTTGAGCGTATAGACGTTGTAGGCATGGCGGATCACCGGCTGCGCGACGTTGCGCACCGGGATGCCGGCTGGGGTCCGGCCCTTCTCGCTGCCGTGGTGCGCGTGGCCGTGCACCACCAGGTCGGCGCCGGCGTTGTCCACCGCCTCCGCCATCAGGTAGCTGCCCAGAAAGGGATAGATCTCCAGTCGCTCACCTTCCAGGGTGGTCTCGATTGGTGAGTAGTGCAGCAGGGCGATCCGAAGGTCGGCGTCGAGTTCGGTCAGCGCGCGCTCGAGACGGTCGGACAGCATCCTGGTGTGGCCGACAAAGGCCTTCATCTCGGGCTCGCCAAAATCACTGCCGTGGGCTCCGCGGAAGCCACCGCCGAATCCTTTGGTGCCGGCGATGCCCACCCGAACGCCGTCGACGTCGATCGCGGTCGCCTCACCCTCGAGCACCTGCACTCCGGCTCTTTCGAGAACACGCCGCACCTCGCCCTCGTGGCCCGCGTGATAGTCATGGTTGCCGAGGACCGCGACCACCGGGATCGGCAGGCCACGCAGTTCGTTGGCAAGGACCTCGACTTCCTCGGGTCCCCCGCAGCGGGTCAGATCGCCGGCGAGCAACAGGAGGTCGGCGCGATCGGGGAGATGCTCGAGCCCCGGTCGGAGGATGCCCTGAGAACCGGCGCCGTAGTGGAGGTCGCCGACGGCCGCGATCCGGATCACGAGACCGGTTCCTCGCCGTCCGGCTCGGTTGCCGGTACGACCGTCGTTTCATTGACGATCTCGTAACCGGGAAGCAGTTGCTGTGCCACCTCCGTCATGGTGTGGCGCAGTTGGGGAGTGGCGACGTTTCCGCCGAGCAGCACGCGATGCTCTTTGACGTCGACCTTCAGGTCCTGCTCCGCGACTCGCGGATCGTGGATCAGCTTCTCGCGGATATGCTCGGGGAGGTAGTCGGCTCGCTCGCTCACCGCGCGTAGATCTCGTCGTAGAGGCGGCGGATCACCCAATCCGGAATCAGCATATCGCTCGACTGCGCGTAGATCAGCAAGGCCAGGATCCGGCGGGCGCCAACGCGAGCGCGACGGAGCAGGTACTCCCAGTCGAGTTCGGCCCGGCCGAGGATGGCGAGCGCATCGAACCAGTGGCGGGAGGTTTCCTCGCGGTGGACGATGCCCTTGATCACGATCTGGTCCTCCGGGCTCGGGATGCGAAGGCGCAGACCCTCGTACTCGCGTTCGATCGAATGCGACTGCATCTCGTCATCGAGATAGATCCCGCCCATCACCATGAAGATGATGTCGACCATCACGTCGTGTTTGAAGGCCTTGTAGATCCATACCGGGTCCGTCTCTTCGGTGCTGAAGCCGGCCGCCCGGAATGCCTCGAGGACGTCACCGGCGTCGTCCGGCCGCACCAGGAAATCGATGTCGTGGGTCCAGCGTGGGCGTCCGACCAGCGACGAGGCGAGCCCGCCGAGCACGAGAAAGGGGTATCCGGCCCTCGAGACCGTCTCGACCGCCTCGCGGAGGACACGGGTGAAGGCCCGATCGGTGGCCGCCTGTTCGTGCCGGACGCTCAGGATGTCACTCTTTGCGATAGTCGAATTGTAGTCCTCGTTCACCGCCGTGCCGGAGCGTTGAGTTCGGCTATGACTTCGGGATCGCCTTTTTCGGGTCGATGAAGGGCTTGGGCACGACGCGGGCGGGACGTTCACCCGAGGGCGTGTCGACCACCAGGCTGGTTCCCAGCTCGGCGAGCGCGGCCGGCAGCATGGCGTATCCGATGTTCTTCTTCAAGCGCGGTGAGTGGATGCCAGACGTCAGGTGGCCGACCGGCCGGCCGTCATGCGTCACCGGCCATTTGGTCTCATTGAACTCGAGCGGTGCGCCTTCGATCTCGATGCCGGCGATCTTCCGGCGCGGGCCCTCCGCCTTGATCCGTTGCAGGGCCGCCTTGCCGATGAAGTCACCAGGCTTGTCCAGATCGACGGTCCAGCCGAGCCCGACTTCATAGGGGTTGTCCGCCAGCGTCATGTCGGCGCCGTAGTTGAGGATGCCGGCCTCGATCCGCCGGATGTCAGACGGGCCGGTCGGCCGGATGTGGTACGGCTTGCCGGCGCGCATCACGCGCTCCCACAATTGGTCCCCACGGCTCCCATCGCGCAGGTAGATCTCATACCCGACTTCGCCCGTCCAGCCGGTTCGCGTCACCACCACCGGAATGGAATCGAGCGATGCTTCGCTGAACGCGTAATAGGGCATCGAGGCCACGCGATCCCCGAAGAGGTCGGCCACCAGCGGTTTCGACTTAGGTCCCTGCAGCTGGAGCGGCCAGACATCGGGTTCCTGGATGTCGACCCTCAGGCCGCTGTTGATGGCGACGCCCTTGGCCCAGAGGAGGACATCGCTATCGGCCAGGGAAAGCCAGAAGCGGTCCTCGGCGAGCCGTAGCAGCACCGGGTCATTGATCACGCCGCCGTCTTCGGCTGTGATCAGGACGTACCTGCCCTGGCCGGCCGCGCATTGCGACAGGTCGCGAGGCGTCAGACGCTGGGTCAGCGCGAAAGCGTCGGGGCCGCTGATCTCGACCTGCCGCTCGACGCCGACATCCCACAGCGCCACGTGCTCGATCAGGTGCCAGTACTCGGTCACCGGGTCGTCGTAGGAGCTCGGCAGGAAGGTGTGGTTGTAAACGGTATAGGCGCGGCAGCCGTAGCGTTGGGTGGCCTCGAAGTAGGGCGAGCGGCGCAACCGGGCACCCCGCTGGATCAGCCCCATATCGAACGGCGTCACGACCATGCAGACAGATGTTACGTCGCGTCTGGGAGCGGCGCATTCAGGCGCCGAGTCCGAGGCTCGGGGAGGCGGTGATCCATTCCATCTCGAGCAAACTGACGGCGCCACCCCCGTTATTCCGACCGTGAGCCCGCTCAGCGACGTCCAATTCAGCCGCTTCACCGAGACCGAGGTAGCCAAGCTGCTCACCTTCGGCCGGCCTCGCGGGGTGCTCGAGGTAATGGTGCCGATGACGGACGATGAACGGCGAGACCTCGAAACTCACCTCAAGGAACACTTCCGCCTCAGCGTAGCGATGCAGGTCAAGGCCAGTTACGTCCTGTACCATCTCGGGCGGGCTCCCCGCTTCCAAAAGAGCTTTGTGGTCAGGCCCGAGCGGCTGATCGAGGACCCCTTCTTCTTCTATTTCTTCGGGTTCATGGATCTCGAAACGATGGCCTTTCGTGCGCCGGTATTCCTGGTGCCCTCGCACGTCGTCCATAAAGAAGCCGTTCATCGCCTGCGCGGCGGTCTGATCCACTTCAACTTCGTGGCCAGTATGGATCCGGCGTCGAAAGATCGCTGGCGTCCCTACGCGTGCGATCCAGCGGAGGTGGCCGGCCGGGTCGTGAAGTTCCTGCGAGCCCATGAAAGCCGCAAGCGGGCTTCGATGGGACGAGCCGCTGGGTCGATCATCGCCCAGCCGGGGACGATCCTGGTGGGACGGGCGGCCTGAGCCCGATGAAACAGGGGAGCGAACCGGCTGTACGATGTCGCTGGAGAGGGGATTGGTGTCCGTTAGCGAGCACAAGCAGGTGTTTCGGCGACTGATCGATGAGGGCTTCAACGGCGGCCGGCTGTCCGTCCTGGATGAACTGCTGACCGAGGATTTCGTCGATCATTCCCCGTGCCGAAGGCTCGGCGGTACACAGGAGCTTCGCGAACGGATCGCCCTGCTGCGGGTCGCCCTGCCCGACCTCCACATCTGCGTCGACCAGCTGGCGGCCACCGACAACATGACCTGGGCAGCCGTCTCCGTCCGAGGCACCGCCCGCGGTGTTCCGGGCATGCCGGCGACCGACCGGTGCCTGGGGTTCAGCCGCATCGACACCTGCCGCTACGTGAATGGGCGGATCGCGGAGTACTGGAGCGAGACCGCCGACCTCATGGAGCAGCTGGGCATCACCGTTCCCTGACTGTTTCGAACTCTCGCTTGACCAGGCGGCCGGCTGGCCTCTACACTGACGATCTCAGATTGTTGAGTTTGTAGATCGTGCCAGTCAACTTATGACGACCACCACCACCGACCTGCCCCTCTACGATCGCACGGCGCGCAAGGCGCACCAGTGGACGATGGTCGTGCTGGTCGCGGCCGGCCTCATCCTTGGGGGAATCGCGGGGGCGCTGCTGCTGGCGGTCGCCAGCGTCATCATGCTGGCCGGCCGGTTCTGGTGGCCGGCCGACGTGGTCCGGCAGCTGGTCTGGCGAGTCCTCGAGCCTGCCGGAATCCTCAAGCGCGACGACGTCCACGAGGATCACGAGACCCGACGCATCGCGCGGATCATCGGCGGCGCCGTCTGGCTGCTCGCCGCCCTGCTCCTACTGGCGGTCAATCCGGTGCTCGCCTGGGTGATCACGGTCCCGATTGCCGTGATGGTGGCCCTCGATGCCAGCCTCGACTTCTGCGCCCTCTGCTTTCTCCGCGCCCAGCTCGACCAGCGCGGCATCCTTCGACGGGCCTGAGTCGATGATCGAACGATTCGCGATCATGCTGGCCCTCGCGTTTGTCGCGATGGCCGGGGTCGTCGCGGTGCGCGCCTGGTCAGGCCGCCGCGTCGCGGGGCTGGTGGCGGAGACCCGGGGTCTGTGGACCGCGCTCGGCGAATCGCCGGACGGCCGGCCGTCGCTGATCGTGTTCTCGACGCCGAGCTGCACTGCGTGTCGGACCGCCCAGCACCCCGCGGTCGAAGCGGTCGAAGCGCGCTTCGGCGGAGCACTCCGCGTCCTGAAGGTCGATCTCTCCCGGCGACCCGCGGTCGGACACGCCTTCAAGGTCTTGACCGCGCCGACCACGGTCGTCCTCGGCGGCGACGGCCGGGTCGGGAGCTTCAATCACGGGTTCGCGCCGGCGGACCAGCTCGCCGCGCAGGTCAGCGCCGTCGCTGCGCTCGCGTCCTCTCCGTAACCGCCGCCGCCAGGTCGACCAGTTCGCGCGGCGCGAGTGCGGGTCGTCCGTCGCTCAGGCGGACCCAGACCCACTCGGTCAGCACCTCGGCCAGCAGCTCGCCGTCTGCGGCCCGGCGGATCGTGGTCCGCCGCACGCCGCGCGCACCCCTGACCAGCTCCACGCGGACCGTCAGCTCGACCTCATCGCCGTAGACGGCCGGCCGGTGATAGGTGATCTCCGTCCGCCGGATGACCCAGCCGCCTCCTTGATTCGCCGACCAGTCCCGGCCATACCCGGCCGCCTCGGCGTGGGCGGTGGCGACCTCCTCGGCCCAGCTGAGGTAGACCGCGTTGTTGACGTGTCCCCGGCTGTCCAGCTCGTAGCCGCGTACCGGCCAGCGCATGGTGAACTCGAGCGGATCCACCCGTCCATCCTCGTCAGGCACGCCCTGTAGTTTCGCTGGTTGCGGTACGCCGCCGTCGCGCCGGAGCGCCAGTCCGGTGGCCGGCGATTAGCAGGAGGGCGGGCTGACGGCCCGCCCTCCTCGAGTCTAAGGCGTTAGCGGCGCCGTAAAGACGTCGGTCGGATTTGTGTTCGAGGTCGGAGTCTTGTTGCTGCTCGCCGGCGCGCACGCTCCACCGGTTGGCCAGGTCTGGCCTGCGGAATCGAGCGCGTCGCAATTGGCCTTGACGAAGACGCCCTGGAAGCCGCTGCCGCTGGGTTGCAGCCCCTCGTAGTCGCCGAGGAAGAACCCGCGGGCGAAGGGTGCCGTCAGCTGGTCGAAGGGCCCGGCGATATGCTGCTCGTCGCTGAAGGTGGCCCCGCCATCTGTCGAGAAGCTGACCCAGTAATCGGTCGGCAGGTTGGCCGTTTGGCCAGGGGCCAGATGCCGGTTGTCGTAGTAGGTCACCGCGACCGTCCCGCCGTTGACCGCGACTGTGGGCGTGTAGGTTGGTAGGCCGGAAGCCAGCGCATGGACGATCGAGGGCCCGGTCCACGTCATCCCGCCGTCGCTGGAGGTGGTGAGCAGAATCTCGTTGTCCCAGGCTCCGCTGCTCTGATTGATGTTCTTGTTGAAGTTCGTGGAGCTCTCGTAGACCACGTACAACTTCCCACTGGTCGGGTCGATTGCAACTTCCTCGAGCCCGTCGCCGACGCGCAGCCGCTGGCCGGTGTTGGGATCGTGCACGCCAAGGGCGTTGAAGGGGGCGACGATCTGGGGCGCCGTCCAGCTATCACCGCCGTCCGTCGACTTGACGAAGGCCAGCTGGGAATTGCTAAACGTTCCCCGGAATGGCGTGTTGGGGGACACGATCAGGTCCGTAAAGTCGTACAGCGTGCCGTTGTGGGGATCGACGACGATGATGTTGCCGATCGTCTGTTGCCGGTTCGCCGTGTCGACGATGATCTTGGCCGGGCTCCAGGTCTGGCCGCCGTCGGTCGTCTTTGAGAAATAGGCGGGCCCGGTATAGGCCTGGGCATGCGGGTTGTCGTCAGGTTGGTCGGTCGGTCCGAAAAGGGTGTCCCAAACCGTGTAGGCGGTCTTGGTCTTGGTTGGGTCGGCCGTAGTTGCGTTCTTGTCCGTGCTGAACTGGGAGGTGGTAAAGACCGATCCCGCAATTGGTTGGATATGGTCCCACGTGGCGCCGCCGTCGGTCGACCGGGCGACCGCGACCGCGTTCTTGTTGTCGGTGTTGTCGAACGAAAGCGCGGACGCGTAGGCAATCCCATCGGGACCGAACGAGACCCAGGGATCCGAGCTCCGCTGGTAGAAGCTGAGCGATGTGGGTGTGCCCGGCACGCACATGTCATCCGCAAGGACCGAGTTCGTCCAGGTCGTTCCACCGTCACTGGAAACGCCGATCCCGATCCCATGCGCGCCGCCGTTGGACCAGCGGTCCTGGTGCCACATGGCGACCATCTTGCTGCCGCTGACCGCGACCTGGGGCTCTTCTTCGCCGTCGAGGAAATTCCTGCCGGTCTGGCTAGCATCCTTCGCCGCGCAGGCCGCCAGCGGCGACGGCGGCGGCGCCGAGACCTGGACCAGCGAGGTTGCCAGGCCGCTTGCTGAGCTGGCAAGCGCCAGGGCGCCTGTCAGCGCGACGATCGAGCCGAACTTCCGTACCAATTCGCATCCCTCCTTATCTTGCCCCCGAGTATTCCCGATGCCCCTGACTACTGACAATAAACGATAAAGTTTCGGAAAAACAAGGGCAGCTTTGGGCATATTCTTGGCCCACCGGTATTCTGGGTTGTGTTCTCGCTCAAAGGAGGTTGATGTTCGTGCACGTCAAAGAGCTCGGTCACCTCGTTCTTTATGTGCGCAATCTCGAACGCTCCCGGCGTTTCTATCGCGACCTTTTGGGCTGGAAGGAGATCACCGTCCCGGGAGAGGAAGTCGGCTTTGCGGCCGCCGCGTTTTCCTCGGGGCGAACCCATCACGAGCTGCTGCTGATCGAGGTCGGGGAAGACGCGACGCCCATTCCACGCGGGCGGCGTGTCGGGATGTACCACTTTGGACTGAAGATCGGGGAAACGGACGCTGAGCTCCGGGAGGCGAGAGATCAGCTGGTGGCGGCAGGTGCCCGCCTGGTCGGTACCGCCGACCATATCGTGACTCACAGCCTCTACATCGAAGATCCGGACGGGAACGAGATCGAGCTGTACATCGACGTCCAGCCACCGGTCTGGAAGGACGATCCGGCGGCGATCTTTGCGCAGCCCCGTCCACTGCGCCTCTAACTGGAACGCGCTGGCGCAAGCTTCTCAGCACCTGGCCGTTTGAGTGATGTGACCCGCGCCAAGCGTGCCGACCGGTTGGAGTCCGCCCTGCGGCACGCCGATAAGACGCTCGAAGCCTGGTTCCAGCAGAGCCAGAAGACGAGCCGGCAGGCGTCGGTCGATTTTGCCCGGTTCCTTCGCCGGGCGAAACGACAGAGCGCGGTGGCATTCCGGCACCAGGTGGACGACCTGCAGAGCGGACTGAAGAAACTCAGCGCCGGCCTCCAGCAGCTGGAGCGCGGCGGCAAGGCCAGTCCGGCGAAGCGTCGGGCCCGGCCGGCGATTGCCGGTAAGACGGCGTCTTCGAGCAAGGCCGCGTCGCCGCGCAAGAAGAAGAAAGCGGCCTAAACGCTTCGCGCCTGCAACCGCCCGGCAGCGTGACATCCTGGCCGGCTCGACGGCCTCAGACGACTGCTTGATCGGACGTCGCCAGTAGGCACTCACCTAAAATCGACGACCTGTGGGCATCCTTTCGGCCGAGCACCTGGTGCCGCTGGGGATGCTGGTCGTGGTTGCCGCAGGACTCTGCGCCGCCGCGAAACGCGCCCCTGGCCGTTGGATTGACGCGGTCGCACTGACCCTCGCCGTCGCCATCCTGATCGCCGAGCTCAGCTGGCAGCCGTACGTCCTGGCGAATCACACCTGGTCCGCAGCTTCCAGCCTACCGGTGCAGCTGTGCGACGTCGGCGGCTTCGTGGCCGCGGCGGCGCTCGTCTGGCGCCAGTCGTTGCAGGTTGAGATCGCGTACTTCTGGGGATTGGGTGGCACCCTCCAGGCGCTCTTGACCCCCGACCTGAAAGACCACTTCCCGAGCTTCCCCTACCTCCAGTTCTATGCGACGCATGATCTCGTGGTTCTGGCTGCGCTCTTCCTCGTCGTCGGCCTCAGCCTGCAGCCGCGCGCGGGCGCCGTCCGCCGGATCTTTCTATTGACGCTCGCGTTCGCCGCCGTGGTCGGACTCATCGACCTGGTCACCGGCGGCAATTACCTGTACCTTCGGCAGGTGCCGGCTCAGGGGAGCCTGCTGAGCTTGATGGGGCGGTGGCCCTGGTACATCGCGGTTGGCGCGCCGGTCACGCTCATCGTCCTGGGCGTCCTCGACGCACCGTTCCGCCTATCGTCCCTCCGCCGTCCGGGCTGAGATGCTGGCGGGATGACGGCGGCGAAGCGGCAAACCGTGCCCGCTCCCCTCTACGCGCTCGGGGCGATCGCGTCCGTGCAGGTGGGCGCCGCCGTCGCCCGGCACCTGTTTACGTCTCTCGGCACAACCGCGACCGTCTTCCTCCGCGTCGGATTCGGCGCCCTCATCCTGCTGGCGATCGCCCGGCCCGGCTGGCCTCGATTCGCGGGCGGCCAATGGCGGGCCATCGTGCTTTTCGGGCTGGTCATCGCTGGGATGAACGCGTCCTTCTACCAGGCGATTGCGCGCATTCCGCTGGGGATCGCGGTCACGATCGAATTCCTCGGCCCGCTGGGCGTCGCGATTGCGGGCTCACGCAAGGCGCTCGACTTTGCCTGGGCGGCCATGGCCGCGGCCGGCGTCGCGATGCTCTCCTTCACCGGGGGGAGCGTGACGCCGCTGGGCGTCCTCTTCGCGCTGGGCGCGGCCGTGGGCTGGGCATCCTATATCGTGCTGAGCCAGCGAGTCGGGCGCCTCGTCGCCGGAGCGGATGGGCTGGCCCTGGCGCTGACCGTCGGAGGCCTCGCGCTGGCGCCCCTCGGGATCGTCGGCGCCGGCACGCGGCTGCTGGATCTGCGCAACCTCGGCCTGGGTCTGGTCGTCGCGATCCTGTCCTCGGCGGTGCCATTCTCGCTGGAGTTCGCGGCGCTGCGACGCTTATCGAGCCAGCTGTTTGGCATCCTCATGAGCCTCGAGCCGGCGATGGGCGCGGCGGCAGGCTTTCTCTTGCTCGGCCAGCGGTTGTCTCTTCGCGATGTCTTCGCGATCGCGCTCGTGACGGTCGCCAGCGGCGGCGCCACGCTCACCGCCGGGCGCCGCGCACCCGCCCCGGATGTCCCCTGATCGGGCTCCGGTTTGTCGACACGTTTGAGAAGGGACTAAATGAGGTATAAAGGTAGGAAGTGCCAGCGGAGTTCACTTCCCCCTTCCTTCCAGGCGAGCTGGTCCTCCATACGACCCATGGGCTTAGCCGGTATACCGGCACGCGGCAGCTCGAAGCCACGGACGGGACTACCAGCCAGTACTTGCAGCTCGAGTATGCACAGGGCGACCGCATCTTCGTCCCTGTCGAGCACGTCGGGCGCCTGAGCAAATATATCGGGGACGACGTCGCCCTTGCCCGGCTCAACTCCGAAGTCCAGCGCCGCTCGCCGTACAGCCGTTTTCAGAAACCGGCTTAGGGCGGCTCGCCGGCGCGATGGGTTAGTGCCTATGGCTGCTCCGGCCTGCCCCAAACCTGTCGATTTGGCTCGCCCCCGTTCGACGCTTCAATAGAACCACAGTCGACACGGTTCGGCTGTCTAAGTGTTCATGAGTCGCGGGAAATAAACCGCGCCACTCAGCAAAACAGGAACACGTCGTCACAAGGAATAGAGGAGCGAAGAAATGGGGTTAAAGAACGGTATGGCTCAAACGCAGTTGACCATCAGCAAGAGGCCCATACCCCGGCCGGTCCGATCGGCCGACTCGCGCTGGCTGGCGCTGGTCATTCTTTGCAGCGGGTTTCTGATGATCGTCCTCGACCAGACGATCGTCAACGTCGCCCTCCCCTCGATCCGCAACGACCTCGGCTTCTCGCAGGCCGGCCTGGCCTGGGTCGTCAACGCCTACTTGATCGCCTATGGCGGCCTCTTACTACTGGCCGGCCGGCTGGGCGACCTGGTCGGTCGTAAGCGGATCTTCCTCATTGGGCTGACGATGTTCACCGCGGCCTCGCTGTTGTGCGGGCTGTCGATCAGCCAGCCGATGCTGGTTGCCGCGCGCTTTATCCAGGGGATCGGCGGCGCCGTGAGCACGGCCGTGATCCTGGGCATGGTGGTCACCATGTTCCCGGAGCCGGCGGAGCGTGCGAAGGCGATTGGCATCTTCAGCTTCGTCGCCTCGGCGGGCGCCTCGATCGGCCTGCTTGCCGGGGGCCTGATCACCCAGGCGGTCAGCTGGCACTGGATCTTCTTCGTCAACCTCCCGATCGGGATCGTCATCGCCGTTCTCGCGATTCGGTTGCTCCGGTCGGACCGCGGTATCGGTCTGCGGAGCGGCGCCGACGCGCTCGGTGCGGTGCTCATCACGGCGGCTCTGATGCTGGGCGTCTACACGATCGTCGAATCGTCGACTTATGGATTGGGTTCGTTGCACACCCTCGGACTTGGTGCGGTCGCGAGCCTATTGCTGGTCGGGTTCATCGTTCGCCAGGCGACGGCGACCATACCGTTGCTGCCGCTTCGCCTGTTCCGGGGGCGCAACTTCTCGGGTGCGAACGTGATCCAGGCATTGTCGGCCCCGGCCATGTTCAGCTTCTTCTTCCTCGGCTCGCTTGATCTGCAGCGGGTGCTCCACTACGGCCCACTGGCGATCGGGCTCGCATTCCTGCCCGTCGCCCTGGGGATGGGCGGGCTGTCGATTGGCGTTACCGCCCGGCTGATCATGCGATTTGGCGCCTACGCCGTGCTACTGTCTGGCCTGGCCCTGGTCACGATCGCGCTCGGGTTCGCCGCGGTCGGGCCAATGATCACCAACTACTTCCCGGATCTGTTCATTCCGATGGCGCTCCTCGGGATCGGCGCCGGGCTCGCCTTCCCGTCTCTGGCGGTGCTGGCGATGGCGCGCACGACGCCGAGCGATTCGGGGCTCGCCTCGGGGTTGATCCAGACCAGCGCCCAGGTCGGTGGTGCGCTCGGGCTGGCGGTGCTGGCCACGCTGTCGACGAGTCGCACCGGTGAGCTGCTCGGCCAGGGCCAGGCCACCGCGCTCGCGCTGAGCGGCGGCTTCCACCTCGCCTGGGCGATCGGGGCAGGGCTCGGATTCGTCTCGCTCGTGCTGGCAGCGACGGTGCTCCGGCCCGAAACCGCCGCCGAAGCGGACGTGCTGATCGAGGAAGAGGAAATCCCGGCGTAATGGGGGACGTACCGTATGCTCGTAGAGTTCGAAGGCTGGATTCAGGAAGGAGTGAGGGATGAGCGGAGTCCGGGTTCTGGTTGGGACGCACAAGGGCGCGTTCGTGATGACGTCGGACGCAAAGCGCACGCAGTGGGACATCAGCAGCCCGCACTTTGCCGGTTGGGACATCTACCACGTCAAGGGATCGCCGGCTGACCCAAACCGGCTGTTTGCCGCACAGAACACCGGTTGGTTCGGGCAGTTGATCCAGCGCTCCGACGACGGTGGCAAGACCTGGAACCCGGTCGGGAACAAGTTCGCCTACGAGGGCGCCGCGGGCACCCACCTCTGGTATGAGGGCACGCCCCGCCCCTGGGAGTTCAAGCGCGTCTGGCATCTCGAACCCTCGCTGACGGATCCGGACCTGGTCTACGCCGGCGTCGAAGACGCGGCGCTGTTCCGCTCGACCGACGGCGGCCAGAATTGGGAGGAGCTGCCGGCGCTGCGCCAACACGAGACCGCGCCGAAATGGGCCCCCGGCGCCGGTGGGATGTGCCTGCACACCATCCTCCTCGATAAGAAGCATCCGGAGCGGATGTTCATCGCCATCTCGTCGGCGGGCGTCTTCAAGACTGAGGACGCCGGCAAGACCTGGCGCCCGGCGAACCGTGGACTTAAGTCCGAAGGCATCCCCGACCCGAACGCCGAGGTCGGCCACTGCGTGCACCGGATCGCGATGCACCCCTCGCGTCCGGACACGCTCTTCATGCAGAAACACTGGGACGTCATGCGCAGCGATGACGCCGGCGAGTCGTGGCGCGAGGTCAGCGACAACTTGCCGAGCGACTTCGGATTCCCAATCGACGTCCACCCGCACGAGCCGAACACGATCTACGTCGTGCCCATCAAGAGCGACTCGGAGCACGTTCCGCCCGATGGCAAACTGCGCGTTTACCGCAGCCGCACCGGTGGAAACGACTGGGAGGCGCTCACCAACGGCTTGCCGCAAAGCAACTGCTTCGTCAACGTGCTGCGCGATGCCATGGCCGTCGACTCTCTGGAGTCGCCCGGCATCTACTTCGGCACCACGGGAGGCCAGGTATACGGATCGGCGGACGCCGGAGACAATTGGGCTCCCATCGTGCGCGATCTTCCGGCGGTCTACTCCGTGGAAGTCCAGACGCTGCCATGATCCGGGTCGTCCTGCCGGCGCACCTGCGCAACCTGGCGCGCGTGGGCGGCGAGTTGAAGGTTGAGGTCACTGGCCCTACGACCCAGGCGTCAGTCCTGGATGCGCTCGAGGCCGGCTATCCGATGCTCCGCGGCACCATCCGCGACCAGGTCACGCACAAGCGTCGGGCCTTCATCCGGTTCTACGCCTGCGAGCAGGATCTCTCCAACGAGCCACCCGATACGCCGCTGCCGGAGGCGGTGGCGGCCGGTACCGAGCCGTTCCTGGTCGTGGGGGCGATCGCGGGCGGCTAGCGCGTGTCGATTTGGCCGGCCGTCGTTCGACGCATGAGTAGGACTGTCAAAACCACAAGGAGGAACGGCAGATGCGATTCATGATCGTAATGAAAGCCAACAAGGATTCCGAGGCGGGCATTATGCCCTCGCAGACGATCCTCGCGGAGATGGGGAAGTACAACGAGGAGCTGGTCAAGGCGGGAGTGATGCTCGCGGCCGACGGCCTGCACGCCAGTTCGAAAGGGGCACGCGTACGATTCTCCGGCGGGAAGGCGACGGTGATCGACGGGCCGTTTGCCGAGACGAAGGAGCTGATCGCAGGCTTCTGGTTGTGGCAGGTGAAGTCGAAGGAAGAGGCGATCGAGTGGCTGAAGCGCGGTCCCTGGGCCTTCGCCAGCGGGGAGACGGCGGAACTGGAGCGGCGCCTCGGCCCGCTCGAGATCGAGATTCGCCAGGTGATCGAGGCCGAAGATCTCGGGCCCGCGTACACACCAGAGCTCAGGGAGCAGGACGAGCGCCTGCGGGCGCAGGCGGCCGCAAAGGCCTAACACGTCCGATACCCATCGCACGATCGACGCCGTTTGGCGGATCGAGTCCGCCCGGTTGATCGCCGGCCTGGCGCACATCGTGCGCGATGTCGGACTGGCGGAGGAGCTCGCGCAGGATGCCCTGGTCGCCGCCCTCGAGCAGTGGCCGGTCTCCGGCATCCCCGCCAAACCGGGCGCCTGGCTGATGGGGACCGCCAAACATCGAGCGATCGATCTACTTCGCCGTCGCAAGTCGCTCGAGCGCAAGCACGAAGAGCTCGGTCACGAGCTGCTGGGCGCGCAGCGGGAGATGGCTGAGCGGGACTTCGACGCCGCCATCGAGGATGACATGGGCGACGACCTGCTTCGCCTCATCTTCGTCGCCTGTCATCCAGTTCTTTCGACCGAGGCGCGCGTCGCCCTCACGCTCCGTCTCCTCGGAGGGCTCACGACCGAGGAGATTGCGCGGGCGTACCTCGTTCCGGAGTCGACCGTCGCTCAGCGGATCGTCCGGGCCAAGCGGACCCTCGCCGAGGCACGTGTTCCCTTCGAGGTCCCCCGCGGGGCGGAACTGGCGGCGCGCCTCTCGTCGGTGCTGGAAGTCGTCTACCTGATCTTCAACGAGGGCTATGCGGCGACTGCCGGTGACGACTGGTTGCGTCCGGAACTCTGCGAAGATGCGCTCCGACTCGGCCGGATCCTTGCCGAGCTGGTACCGAACGAGGCGGAGGTGCACGGCCTGGTCGCGCTGATGGAGATCCAGGCCTCGCGCTTGCGCGCCCGGATCGGCCGATCCGGCGAGCCCATCCTGTTACTCGATCAGAACCGCGCGCACTGGGACCAGCTCCTGATTGGTCGTGGCCTCGCCGCGCTCGAGCGGGCCGAGAGGCTGGGCGGTGCGCTCGGCCCCTACGCGTTGCAGGCCGCGATCGCCGCCTGTCATGCGCGAGCGCGGACCGCGGCGGAGACGGACTGGCCGCGCATTGCGGCGCTCTACGATGCGCTCGCGCAGCTCACGCCGTCACCGGTGGTGGAGCTCAATCGGGCGGTCGCGCTCGCCATGGCGTTCGGTCCAGCAGCCGGCCTCGAGCTTGTCGATGCGCTCACGGCTGAGCCGTCACTCAAGGCGTATCACCTCTTGCCAAGTGTGCGCGGCGATCTCCTCGCCAAGCTCGGCCGGCTCGACGAGGCCCGTGCGGAGTTCGAGCGCGCCGCCTCGCTCACCCGGAACGCGCGCGAGCGGAAGCTGCTGCTCGAGCGTGCCGCCGCATGCCCTTGAAGAGATTCGGCCGGCAGCCGCCGGCTGATCACTCAGGCTTGTTGCTGTTTGTCCACTCCGCGAGGCCGCGGCAGGCGGCCACTGAGGATGAGGTTGGTCTCTTCGACCAGCGTGGCGTACTCGCTCGCCGGTATCGCAGGGTGGGTCTTGGCCGGATAGCCTTCCCGCTTACAGATAGCGTCGATTCGATGCAGGGTCCTGGGGTCCCGCGCTTCCCCGATGATGAGAAGGTCATACTCGTTGCCGAGGACGTTGAAGATCTGGCGGACCGTACCCCCCACCAGGGTGATCTGCCGTTCTAACCGTTGCCATCCCATGGCCTCACGATCCGGCTCGCGGGCTCGCCCCACACTGCCCGCGCGCGGCCTGACCTGGACCAGAGTTACAAATTCCATACGTCCGACCAACCCCCAGCGTACCTCGGGTGATCACCGCGCTGCAAGCAAACGATAGGCTTACGCGCTAACCTGGCGCCGCCCCCTTACGTGTCTGCCAGCGACCACCCTGTCCCGGATGGCGTGTCCTCAACCTCGACACCGCATTGCGCCAGGATCGCACGGAGGTGATCGGCATCGTCGAAGCGCTGCTCGCGCCTCGCCTCGCCCCGCAGCGAGACGAGGACGTCGACCAGGGGCGCCACATGCTCCCGCACGTCGTCCTGGGCGGCGCTGCGAACGAGCTCCCCGAGGCGGACAATCAGGTGACGCATTTCGGCACGCGCCCGATCGGGCTCATCCGTGCCGGCGAGATCGGCCCTCCACTCGTAGAGCACGTTTTCCATGTCGAGGATGGCCGCCACGACCCCGCCGACGTCGCGTCGATCGAGGGCGTCACGGCCACGAGCGCCCCATTGCCGGGTCTGCTCGAGCATTGGTGAGGCACCGACGTCATCGGGCTCGGGCGGGCTGTGGATGACGGAAATGGGCGCGTCCGGCGGATCCCGCAACTCGCGTAAGGGAGGCGGATCCTGCAACTCGCGTAACGGAAAGGTTGTCCGTTCCCAGCGTCGTTCGACCCCTCGGCGTCGGACCGTGACCCCTCCGGGTCCTCGCACCGTCACGGATTGCGCCTCGACATCGATGATGCATGCGGTGTACTCGTCGATGCCCAGGATCAGCAGATGGTCGGGCAGCATCGATTCGAGGAGACGCAGCCGCGGCTCGCCCAAGTAGCAGAACCGGGTGTCGTGCGTCCCTCCCTCGCGGTTGTTGTAGTGGGGGATGACAGCGCATCGAACGCCGATCTCGCCCAGCACGTCGAGCCCTTCCATCCACGACGGGTCGTCGCCAACCTTATAGATCTCGTAGACCGGAAGGGCGTAGGCGCCGAGTCCGATCGCCGCTGCGCTCGAGAAGGCAAGGCATCCGCCCCGCGTGACCTTCTCGATGAGCCGGTCACGCACCCGGTGATCACGCCAGTGGTGCAGAGCGTAGGTTGGACTGCCTGGCCCCGCGAAGATGTAATTCGCGTCGCCGAGAGCGGTGAGGAACTGCCCGACCTCCAGTGCCGTCGCCTGCCCGCTGTGGCGGAAGGAGGCAAGACGGATCTCGCAACCCACGTGCTGGCGGAAATAGGCGATGATGCGGGCCGCGATCTCGTCCGCGTTCTGCTGGAAGCCGAAGGGCGTGTCAAGAAGGACGGCGTTGAGGTGCGGATAGCTGGTTCGCGCGATCAGTTCCTGGTGGACAGACGTCATCGCCGGACTCGTCTCTCCGGAACCGAAAATGGCGATCAACCGTGGAGGACGAGTATGGCGCTGGCCCATACCACGATGCTACGCAGGTCGAATCCGACGACGCCACACCTATAACTAATCGTAGAGCCACTTACCCCGCCAGGTCCCCCTCAGTTCCCACGATCGAGCCGGCGATCGTGATTCCGTTCAGGACCATCTTGGAGATCGGAATCTGCTTGGACTATTCGGACCAATTAGGCGGCGCACCAATGACTCAAAGCCAGGTGATCGGCAACGGTTTTCGCCCAGACCGAGGCCCGTTCGGTCTCGCCCTGTTCCAGCTTCGGAACCCCACGGCTCACGAAGAAGCTCTCGGGTGGCGCGAACATCCGGACGCCCACCCGCCGCAACTTCCTCGCGATCGTCTTCGCCGCCGATCCCGAGATCGCGGCCGGCACCCGGAACCTGGTATCGAAGGTCGTGGCCACCATGCCGGTCGCCGACCTGGTTTCCAACGCGTCGACGAACTGTCGCATCCGCGCGCTCAGCCCATGCGCCTGCGTGGGACCGCCAATGAACAGGAGATCGACCTTCCCCAGGTTTTGAGGCGGCAGCCTATCGAGTCCGAGGAGGCGGACTGGACCGTGAGATCGCAATCCATCGGCGACAGCCTCGGCAAGCTTCTTGGTGTTCCCGAACTTTGAGTCGTAGACAACAAGGCTTTCCATGAGCCTCCTCCTTTGGCACTCGTTCACGTCTCAAATTCTCATCGTCGCGCCGATCCGCAGGGCCGGGCAGGGGCATACGTCCTGCAAAGGGGGGACCTCCGACCCTGGGCCGCCCGGTACGATCGACACAGGGTGGACGTTGTATCCGTAACGGCCGAGCTGCTCGCGCAACCCCTAGATCAGTTCACGTCGCGGCGCAACGCCACGGTGAAGGAGCTGAAGGCGTCCGGCCAGGCTGCCCTGGCCCGTGAGTTGTCCGGCCTGAAGAAGCCGTCGCTGCCGCTGTGGGCGGTCAACCAGGTCCACGATCGTGCCATGCTGGGCGGACTGCGCAGCGCGGCGCAAGCGGTCGTCAAGGCCCAGGCGGCTGCCGCGACCGGGCGTTCGAACGCGGCACGGGATCTGCGTGCGGCCTCGGAGGATTTTCAGCGCAAACTCGAAGCGGCCGGCAATGCCACCGCGACCGTGCTTCAAAGCCGGCACGCCGCCGGCGAGGAAACGCTTCGCCGCATCCGCGAGATTTTTCGTCTGGCTGCCCTCCAGGGCGGCGACACCTGGGAGCGGCTTCAGGCCGGTGCGCTGACCATTGAGCCACGGCCCGGTGATGACCTTGTCGAAATGTTCGGCGCGGGCGGTGCGCCGGTCGCCGGCAGGCAGGCCGAGCAGGCGGAGGCTCGGCGAGCCGCCGAACTGGCCCAACGGGCGGCGCGGGCCGACGAAGAGCTGGCGGAGCGGGCGACGGCAGCGGCGCACCGCCGACGCCAGGAGGCGAAAGAAGCCGCGGTTGCCGCCAAGCGCGCGGCGGAGCGGGCCGCTGCAGCCGAGAAGGAGGCCGCTCGCACCCGGGCCCAAGCGCAGAAATCTCAGCGCGCCGCGCGCGCCCAGGATCCGGCTAAGAAAGGATGACCCGGTTGCTGCCGCGCCGGCCGGCGGCGATGACCAGGAGTACGGCCGACGCAACGATGGCGTGCTTGTTCATGGCGTAGCTGCCGAAGGCCAGCGAAAGGGCGATGGAGAAGACGGTCAGCGACGCGAGGTTTGAACGGGCGCCAACCGCCAGCGTGCCGCTGGCCGAGATGACGAGGTAGGCGAGGTAGCTCATCTCGCCTTTCCCGTCTTATTCGGCCGGCTCAACTCGCTCGACCACGATGCTGCAGTCGGTCACCAGCGCCGCGATGGCGCCGACCGCCGCCAGCCAGGGAGCGAGGACGGCGCCGGCGACACCCACGGTCAGCGGAAGCTCAACGATCGTGTGGTCGCCCTGTTTGATGCTGATCCGGCGGACGTTGCCCTCCTTGATCAGCCGCTTGATCTCACCGAGCAGGCGATCGCCGTCGATCTTGAACTGCTCAGTCCGCGTCTGCTCTTTTGTATCGGTTGTCATGTGGAAACCTCCTTGCCGTGTCATTTGACCTCCGGACTGGGCCTCGGCGCCGGGGCCAGAAGTCGCCTGTCTTCCGGGCCCTCCGGCCCTATTGGTGGCGGCGGGAGCGACAGACCATGGCGGCGTGACAGCGACGCCTTCCGGGCTCCTCCTACGGTACGTCGGGAATCCGATCGTGAGCGCCATCCTTCGGTCGACGCTGCACCGGATGCTGAGCGGCCGCGTGACTACGTGAGCCAGGACAGCATGCTGGATGTGCTCGTCACCAACCGGCAGATGAAGTCATGGTGGCGCAACCTCGAAGGCGGCGCGCCGGTGGAGCTCGTCCTGCATGGGCGGGCCATCCGGGCCCGCGCCGAGGCGTTCACCTTTGAGCGTGACGCACGGTCATTTACCTTCGCGCTGCGCAACTACGTGGCGCGGAATCCGCGCGGCGCCCGGGCGGTTGGAGTGCGGGACGTCGAGGACCTCGCCGGGCTTCGATCGGCTGCCGGCACGATCGCCATGGTGAAGGTCCACCTGCCAGGAGCGAGGCCGTCAACCGGCGACGTTGCCGCCCCCGAATGGGCCAGGTCCTAACCCGTGCGCAGCCGTTACGAGCGGCTTTCCGTCCAGGACCAGAATAACCTCTGGGCGGACGCGCCGGACACCCCTATGCACATCATGGCGGTGCTCCAGCTGGAGCCGGGTCCGCTCGTCGACGATGGTGGGCATCTCAAGCTGGACGAGATCGGCGGTCGCATCGCTCGCCGTTTGAACCGAGCCCCGCGATTACGGCAGGTCGTCCGACCTGGGAACGTGCTGACCGGTCCTCCGGTCTGGATCGATGAGGCCGGATTCGATCTCGACCGGCACCTGCGAGTCGGCTCCATTCCCGCGCCAGGCGGTGAGACCGAGCTGCTCGAGCTTGTGGCATGGATCGATCAGCAGCACCTCGACCGCTCCCACGCGCTCTGGGAGCTGTGGCTCCTCACCGGGCTGTCGACGGGCCGCGTGGTGCTCGTGCTGAAGCTGCACCACGTGATTGCCGATGGTCTGGCGGCCGTCCAGCTGATGGCGGCGTTGTTCGACTTCGCCGCAGATGATGACGGACCCGAAGCCCCGCCCCGACCATGGCAACCGGGAGCCGCGCCGGACCAGTGGACGTTGATGCGGGACAACGCGGCAGCCAGAGTGGTTGGGCTCGGCCGAGCCCTGGCCACCATCCGGCGTCCGGGCGCGCTCTGGGGCGCCGCAGCTGCGGCGGCGCGCGCTCTGCGCTTCACGGTCGTGAAGGCGACCGGGGCGCCACGCAGCTCGATCAATCAGCCGATCGGGCCCCGACGCCGTTTGGCCGTCATCCGGATTCCGCTCGACGCGGCGAAAGCCGTGGCACACGCCCAGGGTGGCAAGGTGAATGACCTGCTGCTGGCTCTTGTCGCGGGTGGACTGCGCGCGCTGCTCCTGAAACGAGGCGAGTCGATCGCCGGCCTCAAACTCTTGGCGTCAGTTCCGGTCTCGATGCGACGCGACTCGAGGCTGGGCAACGAGGTCGGGGTCATCATCGTGCCCCTTGCCATCGACGCCGCCGATCCAGGGGCACGACTCCATGCCATCGTGCGGGCCACCGAGACGGCCAAGCACGGTCAGTCGGCGGCGGTTGGCATGATCGGATGGTCGCTGATGGCCAGAATGGGGCTGGCCCGATTGCTGAGCCGTCGCCAGCGATTCGTCAACCTGTTCATCACCAACGTCGGCGGACCGCCGATGCCCGTGTACGTCCTCAACGCCCAGCTGCTCGACGTGATCCCGGTCACGCCCATCGCCGGCAACTGCACACTGGGCTTTGCGGCTCTCTCCTACAACGGATGTCTGGCGATCACCACCGTGGCGGATGCCGATCGCGTCCCTGACCTGGATGCCGTCATTCAGGGGATGCACAGTAGTTGGGGTACTCTGAAACCGAACGTCGCTCTTGCGGATGCGACGTCATGATTCAAACCGTGTCCCGAATCGGCCTGGTTCTCGGTATCTGATGAGCCGGAAGCGCGGCCAATTCGTGTTCGAAACCGCCACGAGGACGGTGGCTCGCCAATTGCGATCCGCGGACATCTTGGAACGTCTTGGCGCTGCCGTAAGTCTGGCCGGCGCGATCTAACACGCCCAAGCCGAATGGTCGAAGGTCTCCGGGACCTATGGTCCTCGGATCGCGCCCACGTGGAGCGGATGCTGGGGGCATGGAGCAGACGCCAACGTTCGTCATGACCGACCCGGCGACCGACCAGGTGCTATGGGTTTGCTCAGGTGCTGCGGCAGACGGCCGGTGCCCGCTTGCCGAGAAGCCGCCCTACGTGTGTCAGGGTCTGCGCGTGGTCGCCACCCACGGAACGGGACACGACGGCACATCGTTCATCGTCGACGAGATGGTGCCTGGACGCTGCCCGGCAGCCTGGATCAACGCGTCGGAGGCACAGAACCGCCAGCTGGCCCGCGCGCGATAGGACAGCTGGCCCTGTCCGGTTAGGCCGTCCGCGCCCATCGTGCTCTTAGCTGCCGCCCCGGGGCCGCCGCGTAGTCCAAGGAGGAAGCACATGAATAGCCTGGTCGTGTATGAGGCGAAATTCGGAAATACGCACAATGTGGCGGAAATCATCGGGGCAGCGCTCGCGTCGCGTGGTCAGGTGCGCGTGGTCGACGTCGAAAGCCCTGACTCCCTGAACCTGGACAAGGTTGAGCTGCTGGTGGTCGGTGGACCGACGCAGGCGCACGGGATGAGTCTGGCGATGCGGGCCTACCTCGGTGCGCTGATACCGAAGGTCCCGGCTGGAATACAGGCCGCGACCTTCGACACCCGGCTGAAGGGGCCCGGGTTCTTGTGGGGTTCTGCGGCAAAGGCGATCGCGGAGGAGTTTCGGCGGGCGGCTCTGGTGCTTGTTACCGCGCCGGAGGGCTTCTTGGTTGAGGGCATGAAGGAGCCGCGGTTGGTGGAGGGCGAGGAAGAGCGAGCGCATGCGTGGACCGACGGGATCAGCGCCGGAGTCGCTCCGCGACAGGCGGCGACGGTCTAAGTGAAGCCGGCGAGGTAACCCGACAACGCAATAGGCGGCGCCATGAGCGCCGCCCGTTGCATCCAGCGGGCCCCGACGTCGATCAGCAGGCGCGCAAGGTCATCCGAAGGGTTGAGTGTGCCGTGCCAGATACGCCGCCGCTTCGGCTCGTCGTGCGACTTCGAGCTTGGAGAGGATGCTCGACACGTAGTTCTTGACTGTCTTCTCAGCGAGTTCCAAGCTTGCCCCGATCTGCCGGTTTGTCTTGCCGGCCGCCACCTCGCCAAGGATGCGCTCCTCCTGGGCGGACAGCCGGGAAAGGCGTTCGTCCGCGAGCAGGTGCTTGCCCTTGCGAAGCCGGTCGAGAACCCCTTTTGTCACGGTGGGATCGAGCAGGTTCTGACCGGCCCCGACGGCCCGAATGGCCCGTACCAGGTCCCCGCCCTTCACCTGCTTGAGGACGTATCCGGCAGCCCCGACCATGATCGACGCAAACAGCGCCTCGTCATCCGCATAGGTGGTCAGCATCAGCACCTGGGTGTTGGGGAGGCGGGCGCGGATCTCCCGGGTGGCGTCGATCCCGCTCCCGTCGGGTAGCCGGATGTCCATCACCACAATATCGGGCCGCGCCCACTCCGCCTGCTCGATGGCCTCACGCACCCCTCCAGCCTCGCCGGCGATGGTAATGCCTGCCTCTTCCGCCAGCAGCGCCTTGATCCCGTCGCGGACCACCTCGTGATCGTCGACGATCATGACCCGCAGCGGCATAGGGGTATCGCGGCCGAGATACGCATCCATCTCGATTCATCATTGGCTGCGAGGGCAAATTCCAGTCAGGGCCGCAGGTCCCGACATCGGCGGGACGGTTGACCAGAACCTAGATTGGGATGGCGATCTGGACGGTGGTGCCTTCTCCTGGCTTGCTCTCGACCGCAACCCGCCCGCCCATGGCCGTCCCCCGATCTTTGAGATTGCGCAGTCCGTGGCCGGTCTGTGGCACGGCCGGGTCGAAACCCTGTCCGTCGTCGTCGATCACCAGAACGGCATCATCACCCTCTCTGTGCAGGCTGACCCGGCAGGTCGTGGCTTGCGCGTGCCTGCCCACATTGGAAAGAGCCTCACGCGTGAGCTGAACGAGGTCGGCCGCACGGGGAGCGATCTCGGCGGCGACCGTGCCGTCGATGTCGGTCACGGTCGTGACGCCGCTCTTCTCCTCGAAGTCTCGGGCGAGGTCCTCGAGAGCCTGCTCGAGCTGGCGGTCGGCCAGGATTCCAGGGCGGAGTCCGAAGATGTAGTTTCGGAGGTCGCGGATGGCCCGGTCGATCTCGCCAACCGCCGCCTCGACACGCGATTCGACTTCCGGATCACCGCTGCGATTCGCTGTTGCCTGCAGCCCCATGCCCACCGAAAAGAGCGATTGGATGACCCCGTCATGGAGCTCACGGCCGATCCGCTCGCGCTCGTCGAGCACGCTGAGTCGATTGAGCTCGCGCTGAGTCCGACCATACTCGAGCGCCACCGACGCCTGGTCCGCAAGGGTTGCCACGAGCCGGACGGCCTCCTCATCGAAGGCGCCGCCCCCGACCGGGTTTGCCAGCGCCAGTGCGCCAAACGGCCGACCGCGAAGGATCAGGGGCACCAGCACCATGGGACCCATGTTGCCGAGGGCGACCATCGGCTGGTAGCTCCGTTCGTCGCTCGACGCATCGGCGAGGACGGTGGCCCGGCCGCTTCGGATCACGTCGCCGGAGATGGATCCGTCCAGTGGCACCGGCAATCCGACGAGTTCTGCGGCACGGGCCCCGTCGGCCACCCTGATGCTGAGGGGACCCCTTTCCGTGCCGGCGGCGGGAGTCACAATGGTCGCCGTCGCCGCATCGACCAACTCGCGGGCCCGGCGCGCGATTGTCTGGAGCACCCCATCGATCTCGGCGCCCGCCAGCATCGCCGAGGTGATCTCGCGCACCGCGTCCAGCCATTGGCCTCGCCGCCTGCTTTCCTCGTAGAGCCGCGCGTTCTCGATGGCGACCCCGGCCTGCGTCGCGAGCATAAGGACGGCGGCTTCGTCCTCAGCATCGAACTCGGTCGCACCTTGCTTCTCGGTGAGGTAGATGTTGCCGAAGACCTTGCCGCGCGCTTTCACTGGCGCGCCCAGGAAGGACCCCATCGGCGGGTGGTTGGGCGGGAAGCCCACATGCCGCGGATCGTCGGCGATGCGTCGCAGTCGCAAGGGCACGGCATCCCTGATGAGGACGCCCAGGATCCCCTCGCCGGCCGGCAGCGCTCCAATCGCCTGACGTTCTTCCGGCGTGATGCCGGTCGTAATGAATTCCCGAATCCGGCCGTCCGGCCCGAGCACGCCCAGGGCGCCGTATCGGGCGTCTGTCAATTTGACGGCTAAGTCGATGATCCGTTGCAGCACAGTCGGAAGAGACAGGTCCGACGCAAGAATCAGCGCGGACTCGAGCAGCTGGTCCTTTCGATCGTCCACGGATCGCATTCAGTCTGTCTTCACATCTTCGTTCCAAGCCGGGCCCCCGGGGCCCGCAGGAGGCGGGACCCTTGCCCCATGCGCCCAGGGTGGGGGGCGATCAGAGTCATCTTATGAACTTCTTCGTCCGCTATTTCGTCGAATTGGAGCTGCCGATGGCAGCGGTCGAGGCGGCCATCAACGAGCTGCCAAAGGAATGGCTCGTCGCCATGGCGAACAAGGCGCATGCGAGGGCGCTCGCCTTAATGTTAGAGGCCGATCCACACATGTGCGATGACCTCGCAGGGGCGGTGGTCCAGCTCACGCTGATGCCGGCCGCGCGGCATCAATCGACGACGATTCGCGCGATTGCCTGGGCACTCATTGGACCGCGCTCGGCGAGGCCCCTGCTGGAAGCGGACCTGGAGGTCGGGTCCCTTGGCCGCCGGAGAAGCCAACTGGCGGTCGCCGGCCGCTATTACGTGCCCGGCCCGGGTTCGAACGGACGCATCGATCGGGGGGCCGCGCAGCGGGTGGGCGAGGCGACCATCAAGGAGTTCGTCGACGGCCTGGCGAAAATAGTCCAGAAAGTCGCAGTCGAGCTCGGCGTGGGCCGATCGGTCGCATAGGTGTCGGCATTTCCAGGCGGACTCGGGCGTCGACCAGGACGGCACCGTGCTGTCCAACCATGACCGGATTGCAGTCGAGCCGGGAGATTTCCAGGCGTCCCGTTGCCTCCAGGACCTACACGTCCCCTCCCTGACCCTCCCCGAAGCAAAAGGGGGAGGGAACAAGACTGGCGGCTAGATAAAGAGGGTCGACGCCCCCTGGGCGGCGAGTAGCGCCGTGGTCGCGCCGGCCGGCTCCTCGAGCCCGTCGATCAGGTCCTCGCGCTTGAGGCCAAGCAGGTCCATCGTCATCTGGCAGGGAATCAGCTTGACGCCCATTTCTTTCGCCATCGCCAGCAGCTCGGCGGGGCTTGCCACCTTGTGGCTCTTCGCCAGGCTCTGCATCATCGCCGGGCCCGCGCCCGCAAAGTTCATCTTCGAGAGCTTCATGTGGTCGATGCCGCCGCGGTTCATCATCGACAGCATCTTCTGCATCCAGTTGTCGCCGGTGATCCGGACCTCGTTCTTCACCAGCGGGAAGAGACCCCAGAAGGTGAAGAAGACGGTCGTATCCTGACCCATCGCGGCGGAGGTCGTGGCGAGGATCAACGTCGGCCAGATCTTGTCCAGCTCGCCGCTCCAGGCGAAGATGACCAGCTTCGGCTCGAGCTTCGGCGGCGTTTCCTGCATCGCCGCTTCGATCGATATCGGCAGTTCGCTTGCGGTCGTGCTCATTGGTGACTCACCTCTTCTTCAGGACGAAGCGGTACGTGCCGCCGTCCTGGGTTTGTTGGATCAATGTGTTCCCGGTCGTCTTGCTCCAGGCGTTGAAGTCCGGCACCGACCCGGGGTCGGTCGCCAGCACCTCGATCAGGTCGCCGGTCGTCATCTGCTTCATTGCGATGGCCGTCTTCACGATCGGGATGGGACAGTTGAAGCCCTTCACGTCGAGGTGGCGCATGCTGGTGGTGGTTTCCATCGTCTTCACCTCCTTCAGGCCACCCGGCCCTGGGGCACGGTCTGCCAGTAGAGCCGGTTGAAGGCCCATTTGGCGACATGCCACTGCAGCGAGGGCCGCGGTGAAACGGGGGGATTCTTATAGTCGAAGCGGATCGTCGTCGCCTGGTGGTGTCCGGTCTCCAGGAAGCACATCACCCGGCCGCCGTAGTTTTCCTTCGCCGCTGTACCGCGGATCCGCGCCGCGATCTGGCTCGCCACCACCGGCGCCTCGAAATGGGCGGTCGAGCCGCTTTTTGAGATCGGCAAGTTGGTGGCGTCGCCAATCGCGAAGATGCCGGCGAACTTCTCGTGCTCGAGGGTCGCCCGGCTGACCGGTACCCAACCCCGCTCGTCGCCCAAGCCGGAGTCCTCGATCACTTGGGCTCCGCGATGCGGCGGAACGAGCACCAGCAGGTCGTACGGCAGTTCCTCGCCCTCGATGGAGGTCACGATTTTCTTGTCCGGCAGCACCGCTTCGACGTTGAACAAGGTGCCGAGTTCGATGCCGCGTGCCTCCAAGATCGGCTGGACGAGTTTCGACGTAGCTTCGATCGTGAAGGCCCGATTGAGCGGCGAGGCGAGCGTGATCGCGCTTTTCTGGCGAATTCCGCGCTTGCGCAGAAACTCTTCGAGCATGAAGACGAACTCGACCGGCGCCGGCGGACACTTGTAGGGAATGCCGGCGACGCCCATGACGATGCGTCCGCCGGGGAAGGTGCGCAGCGCCTCGCGCAGCCGGATGGCACCCTCGAGCGAGTAGAAGTCGTGTGCGCCCTCAACAAGGCCGGGGATCTCCTCGCGGGCGAGCCGCGCCCCGGTGGCGAGCACGAGATAGTCGTAGCCGATGCTGCCGCCGCGGGCGAGCTCGATCCTGCGGCGCTCCGGGTCGATCCTGACTGCCCGGTCGATCATCAGCTCGACCTCATCGCGCAGCAGCCGCCGCTCGTCCTGTGCCAGCCAGCGGCCGTTCGCCTGGCCGAGCGCGACGTACAGGAAGCCCGGCTGATACAGGTGCATGCCGACCGGATCGATCAGGGTCACCTTGGCCGCCGCGCCGAGCTCCTTGCTGATCAGGTTCGCGGCGATCGTGCCGCCGACGCCGCCACCGAGCACGATGATCCGGGATGGCATGGTGCTCACCGCGCCTTGCGGACGGTGAAGCGCGTATAGCCGTTCTCGTCAATGACGGAGATCAGCTCGTGCTTCGCCTTCGTTACCCAGGCCCGGATGTCGGTCTTCGACCCCTGGTCGCTCGACCAGACCTCGATCACGTCCGAGACCTGGCCCTGGCGGATCGCCCCGATCAAGGCCATCAGGGGACCAGGGCAGGCCATCCCTCGCGCGTCGATCGTCTTTGACGGTTGTACTGCAATCATGTCCGTTTCTCCTTTAGATGAAGACCAGCGGCCCGGTGGCGTCGGCCATGAAGGCGGCGACGCCCTCGACGTCGTCCACCAGCGGGTCCAGGTCGTTCTTCTCCAGCTTGAACATCTCCATCGACAGCGCGCAGGCGTGCACCGAGACCTCGCCGACTTCCTTGGCCTGCTTGAACAGCTCGCTCCAGTGGGTGCCCGGATGGTTCTTGACGGAAGGCGCCTGCTGGGCCGTTGCCTCCGGCGAGAGGGCGTGGTCGGCGCCGATCGTGTCCGCGCGGAAGGCGTCCAGCGCGTAGTACTGCAGAAAAACGTTGACCGTACGCCCCATCGCGGCCGCCCCCACCGCCAGCACCGCGGCCGCGGACAGCTTGTCGTCCGTCCCGGAGAACAAGACCAGTGAGAGAGATTTTTCTTCTTCGTCCATTTCGCTACCTCCTAGCGTCACCAGTGTCAGGCGAAGACGCGGCCTGCATCAGGGGCGGAGGTCCCGCTCTCGTAGGGCCTTTGTGCCCTATGTGCTTGATCAGTTACGAAGCTATCGTCATGGCATGACGATGAGCCCCGAGCTGATCGAACAGGCGGCCTATCGCTTCGCCTTGCTCGGCGACCCGACCCGGCTGCGCCTCATGAACGCGCTGATGGCATGCCCGGAGTTGTCGGTCGGCGACGTGGCTCGGGCCGTCAACACCTCGCGGTTCAACGCATCGGCGCATCTCAACCGCCTGGCCGCTGCCGGGCTGGTGGCCCGGCGCCGCGTGGGGACAACCGTGTACTACCGCGTCAATGACGTGAACCTCCCTCGCGTCTGCGATTGGATGTGCGATTCACTGCGCGACCGGGCACGAAGCATCGCCGGCTCCGGCGCGACAGCATGAAGATCCGGCAGCTTATCGACTCAGGCGCCGTCATGGTCGCCCTGGCACTCGCGGGCTTGCTGGCCGGGGCGGCCGCCTGGGTGTTGGGATGGCGGTCGGCCGCCGACCTGGCCTGGGCGATCACGACCGCCATCGCGGTGCCGCCGGTCGGCCTCGCGCTGCTGCAACGGCTGCGGCGAGGGGCGCTCGGCGTCGACGTGATTGCGCTGCTCGCCCTCGGAGGCGCTCTCGCCTATCGCCAGTACCTGGCGGGTTCGCTGATCTCCCTAATGTTCGCGACCGGCCAGGCGCTCGAGGCCTACGGCGGGGCGCGTGCCCGCGCCGAGTTGACCGCGTTGCTGGCCCGCGCGCCACGGAGCGCCCACCGCTATGCCGGAGCCGTGGTCGAGACGGTCCCGGTCGAGGCGATCGGACGGGACGATCGGCTGCTGATCACGGCCGGCGAAGTGCTTCCGGTCGACGGGGTTGTCCTCGCGACATCCGCCGTCATCGACGAGTCGGCGCTCACCGGCGAGGCGGCCCTCGTGCATCGGGAGCCTGGCGAGAAGGTCCTGAGCGGCAGCGTCAATGCGGGAGCGCCGTTCGACGTGCTGGCGACGGCTCCGGCCGGCGAGAGCACCTACGCCGGGATCGTGGGCCTGGTGCGCGAGGCTGAGGCGTCGAAGGCGCCCTTTGTCCGGCTTGCCGACCACTATGCCGCTCTCTTCCTGCCTATGACGCTCCTGCTGGCAGCCGCGGCCTGGATGCTCTCGGGGGACCCGATTCGGGCGCTCGCCGTCCTCGTGGTCGCGACCCCCTGCCCGCTGCTACTGGCCGCGCCGGTCGCGATCGTGTCGGGCATGTCGCGAGCCGCCGCCGCCGGCATCATCGTCAAGGGTGGGGGAGCGCTGGAGACCCTCGCGCGGGCAAAGCTGCTTTTCATTGACAAGACCGGCACCGTCACGACCGGTGTCCCGGCCCTCAGCGGGACGATGGCCTTTACCGACGCGGATCCCGATACCATCCTCCGCCTCGCTGCCTCTCTGGAACAGGCGTCCTCGCATGTGCTCGCCGAAGCGATCGCGAACGGGGCGCGCGACCGCGGTCTATCGCTGGCGGCTCCAAGGGACGTTCGCGAGGAGCCCGGCTATGGGATCCGTGGCCAGGTCGATGGCCGGCTGGTCTCGGTTGGACGGCGCAATTGGGTAACGTCCGGCCAACCGACCGCGCCGGAAGCGCGCGCCGCGGAGGACCGGGTTGCGGACCATGGTTCGTCCACGGTATTCGTCGCCGTCGACGGAGCGCTGGCGGGGATGGTGTGGCTGACCGATCCAATCCGTCCGGACGCGACGGCGACCATCCAGGCGTTGCGCGATGCCGGCGTACAACGGGTGACCATACTCAGCGGCGACCACGCCAGTGTGGCGGCGCGGATCGGCGCGGCCCTCGAGGTGGACGCCGTCCTGGCCGAGCAGTCTCCGGCCAACAAGATCGAGGCGGTGCGCGCCGCGCGAACCCAGGGGACGACGGTGATGGTGGGGGATGGCATCAACGATGCCCCTGCCCTTGCGGCGGCAGACGTCGGGGTGGCGATGGGCGCGCGCGGGGCAACCGCGTCATCGGAGGCGGCTGACGTCGTGCTGCTGGTCGACCGGCTGGACCGGTTGGCCCTGGCCATGGGGATCGCGCGCCGGAGCCGGGGGATTGCGGTCCAGAGCGTGGTCGCCGGCATGGGCCTCTCGCTTATCGCCATGGCGATCGCGGCGGCGGGACTGCTGCCGCCGGCGGCGGGCGCGTTGCTCCAGGAGGGCATCGACATCGCGGTCATCCTGAACGCCTTGCGGGCGCCGCGGGGCCACGAGGATCCGCAGCGTCTGCCAGAGAGCTCGCTGCCTGGCAGCGCCGAACGTCTCCGCGCTGCCTGAGACGCTAGAAGACGGGCAACATCGCCCGTTGCCGAACCTCGCCGAATCGAGGCTTCGCCTCCACCTTAACCCTTACGGCCGGCGGAACGATCACCACCGGGATCGCGCTGTGATGGGCGACCTGATGACTGACGCTTCCGAGCAGGAGCTCGGCAATACGGTTCAGGCCGCGCGAGCCGACCACGATCATGTCCGCGCCTTCGCGCAGCGCGACCTCGATCAGCGCCGTCCCGGCAGATGTGCCTTCCTCGAGGATGGCACGGAAACGAACGCCCGACTTGTACAGCGGCAGGCACCATTCATTGGCGAACGCCTCATGGAGGTCCGCGCGCTGCTCCGGAGTTTCCGTCGGCGGCACGATGCCCAGTGAGGCCGGGATATAGGTCGGCAGGCTCTCGATGTGCACCGCCACGATCTCCGCATGCAGACGCTTGGCCAGGTCGATGGCCCACAGCAACGCGTGCGCTGATCCCGCCGATCCGTCGAGTCCAATGACGATTCGCGGCGAGCCCTGATCGCGTTCCATGTGCGATTCCTCCTTGGGGATCGGTGCTGCCGATCCGCTCAGCCCAACGCTAACCCCGCCCCGCCATCAGCGTTCCGGCCGATGGTCCTGCGGAGTTCAGGACGAGCAACGCGTGAGGCTCAGGAGCCGGGCGTTGTGGTATGCCGCGCCAGGTAGGCGGCGGCCTCCGCGCGGCGGGCGACCTCGAGCTTGGAGAGGATGCTGGTGACGTAGTTCTTGACCGTCTTTTCGGCCAGGTGGAGCTTCTCTCCGATCTCGCGATTTGTCTTGCCCGCGGCGATCAGCTCGAGGATCCGCTCTTCCTGGGCCGAGAGGCGCGCCAGCCGTTCGTCCTTGAGCAGATGCTTGCCCTTTCGCAGCCGATCGAGCACGCCCTTGGTGACGGCGGGATCGAGGAGGCTCTCGCCGCGGCCGACCGTCTGAACGGCACGGACCAGGTCAGCACCCTTGATCTGTTTCAGCACATAGCCGGCCGCGCCGGCCATGATCGAGGCGAAAAGCGCCTCATCGTCCGCGAACGTGGTCAGCATGAGAACCTGCGTCTTCGGCAGACGCGCCCGGATCTCTCGGGTGGCCTCGATGCCGCTGCCATCGGGCAGGCGCACGTCCATGATGACCACATCCGGCCGGGCCCACTCGACGCGGGCGATGGCGTCCTTGACGGTTCCCGCCTCACCGACGACGCTCACGCCCGGAGCGTCCTCGAGGAGCGACTTGATGCCATCGCGGACGACTTCGTGGTCATCGACGAGGACGACCCGAAGGGGCATGTCGCTCACGATCAGCTATCTTCGCAGAAAGCCGGGCCAAACCTTAAAGGCGGTCCTGCCCGACGGGGGACCATTGCCCCTGTGGGCCGAACACGATCGACTGTACCGTGGGGCCATCTTTATCAGGTACTACGTCGAATTGCCGCACCCACGCGCAGCCCTCGAGGCGGCGCTCTTCTCGGCGCCCGAGAGCCTGATTCCCGCGATCGCCGTCGTGGCCGACGATCGAGGCCAGCATCTCCTGGCGGAGGTCGGCTTTGCCATAGACGGCCACCGGGTTTCCAAGCACGTGCAGATCGACGTTGGCAAACCGGTCGAGAGTGCCGCTCGAATCTGGATCCCGATAAGCTGGCGGGCCACCGGACCGACCGGTCTTTTCCCCGTACTCGAAGGAGAACTGGAGCTGGCGTCGCTGGGGCCTCGCCTGACACAGCTTTCGCTCAGTGGCCGGTACCGGCCGCCCCTCGGGCTGGTTGGCCGGACCATCGACAGGGCCTTACTCTCGAGAGTCGCCGAAGCCACGATCAAAGACTTCATCGATCGGCTCGCCTCCGCCATCGAGCCTGCTGTGAGGCGGCAAGTGACGTCAGGCTCGCTCTCCTGATCCGAGCGCGTGGCGATCGGCTTATTCTTGCTCTGGGCTGTCGCCGTTTCTGCATACCGTCTGATTCAATCGAGCAGGCACCAAATGCGCCAGGAGGGGTCATATGAAGACGACGTACCCGGTTACATTCACCGTTGACTTTCCCGACCGCGACCTCGATCGGCTGACCACGGCGTTCCGGATTATCGTCGGGATTCCCATTGTGTTCGTCCTCACTCTGCTAACCGGCGAGTCGCTGCGCTACGCGACCACCACAAATGGGACGAACGAGACGGCCACGCTCGCGACCGGGGGCGGCCTTTTGTTCCTCCCCCTGGTGCTGATGATCGTGTTCCGGCAGAAGTATCCACGGTGGTGGTTCGACTGGAACCTCCAGCTGCTCCGGTTCTCGAACCGGGTCACCGCCTACCTTGCCTTGCTCGACGACCACTATCCATCAACGGACGAGGAGCAGGCGGTCCACCTGGAGTTCCCCTACCCGGACGCGCGGCAGCTGAATCAGTGGCTTCCAGTGGTCAAGTGGTTACTGGCCATTCCGCATTACGTCGTGCTCTTCTTTCTCGGGATCGGGGCCGTGGTGGCAGTGATCGTCGCCTGGTTCGCCATCCTGTTCACGGGCCGGTACCCGCGTGGCCTCTTCGACTTCGTGGTCGGGGTCATCCGGTGGAGTAATCGGGTGACCGGTTACGCATTGATCCTGGTAACCGACGAGTATCCGCCCTTCAGCCTGGAATAACGAATGACTCCGGGAGCCAGTGTTTAGGGGTCTCTCGGCCTTGAAGAGCGGTTTCCCTTCGACTACCTTGCGGCCTTCTCAGGTTTTCAGTCTTTTGAGCCGTTTGACTCTTTCGCAGAGGTTTCCGGAGTCGAGTCTCAGATTAAGCCGCGTCGCCAGTGGGGACTAGGGACGGACGGCCCCCTGGTTTCAGGACGTTACGGTCAGGGCGCAGCTCGCCGGCTCGAGGGACTCGGCCAGCGAATGCAGGAATGCCTTGACGACCGACTCGGCCACCCGGCGCAGGAACATCGAGTCGGCCAGTTCGCGCAAAGACGCGCGGCACCGATACTGGGCCGTGATTGCGAGCTCGGTCGACTGCGCACCAAGCGGGCGCAGCTCGAGCTCGCCGTCGAGCGCCGGCGTCAGCGAGCGATCGCGGTCGTTCCACCATCGGAGGTGGAGTGTCGTGATCTCATCGCGGCGGACGGGATGCCCAAGATGGGCGCTGAGGTGGCAGCCGTCCCGGGACGCCGCCTGGGCAAGGGTGGCGAGCGTGTCAGGGGTCAGACGGCCCAGCGCCTCGACGAGGGCGCCGGTGGGCGATGGCACCGTCGCGACCGAGCGCAGCCACACCTGGCCTTACCTCCCGACCCCCGCCGGCTGCAGCGACCGGTGCAGCGGGACGGGCTCCGGCGTCGTGAGCCGGACCGGTGTCGAGACCACGGCCAGCCCGCGGGGCGGACAGGCCCCGTGCTCGTGGAAGCGGACCACCTCATCGGCGGCCGCCCGGCGCTCGCCCATCTCGAAGAGCGCCCAGACATAGGCCGCCGGATCCGTGCCGTCGAAGACGATAGGGTCGAAGCCGCCGAGGCGCAGGCCGAAGGTGGCAAGGTCTGCCTCCGCTTCGTCGATCAGCTCGAATCCATCGGGCCAGTCGTGGCCACGGACAGGTGGAAGCTTGCCAAACAGGATCTTGTAGCCGACTAACCCGGCAGACGCGGCGGATGTCGGCGTCGGTGCGTCGTTGAGACCGATCTCCTCGCTGGCGGCGTCGTCGATGGCTTTCAGCACCGGGAAGAACGGTGCGGCATTCGGCCGGTCCCACCCCTCGCGCAGCTGTTCGGCCATCCGGAAGATGCGATCCTGCGTCTCGAGGCTGTGGCGGATACCGCTCGGGCTATTCGCCCAACGGTCGGCGCCACGATGGGCGAGCCGATAGCCCTCCACCCAGCGCGCGCGGCGACTCGCTTCGGCATCCGCGAGCTTCATGCGACCGCCTCCAGGCGCCGGATCGTCTTGATGAACGCCGTGCGGTTGACCGTGCTCCGACGCGGCAGCACGACGACCTGGTCGTCATGGTAACGCTGGCCGAGCTGGGCAACGTCACCCAGGAGCATCACAGGTTTCCCGGATGAGAGGTAGTAGTGGATCAGACGGCGGCCAGGGGTACGCTCGCTGATTGCGTCTCGAACGAGGCGAAGGTCGAGGACCAGCAGGTCCGAGATCTCCACCAGTCCGCACGCGCGTCCGCGCTGCCCGAGGCAGACCATCCCGGCGCCGGTCGGCCCAGGGCAATTGATCACGCCGTAGCCGGCCGACTCGAGCCAGGACCCGAACTGTTCGCGCTCGCCAGCATCGGGTTCGACCAGGAGCACGATCCGGTCCCTCTTTGGTTCGGTTCTCGTCACCACGATCATCTCCCTCAGACCGAGCATGCGTCCTGGCCAGGGAGATCGCGAGAGCTATTGGTCCCCCCGTCGGGGGGTCATCCTGCATCGAATGCCGTCAGTGGGCTGCGTTCCGAGCCGCCGGCTCGACCATCTGCCAGCGCAGGCAATAGGACCCGAGGCTGGTGGCTGACTCGGCAAGCTCGCGCAGGTCGGCCGGCCGTTGAGGCTCGGTGTCGATCTTCGGTTCCGGCGCGACCGTGATTGGAAGGACCAACGCCATGGGGCGACGCTACGGCGAAGCTTTCGGCATGGACAGGGTCTAACGGCCCTCTAGAAGGGGCCGTTGGGCCCGAATGCCCGTTGGTTGGTTGGCCAGAGGGGTCCCGTGAAAGTTGGGACCTCTGCCCTTTTCAACCGCAGTTGCCTTGCCGTATTCTGGCGGCCATGGACCAGCCAGCCGGCTACTTGCATTGGGGCTTCATCCTCATCTCCTGGCCTAACCTGATTCTCATTGGACTCATGGTGGTTCTTTTTGCGCTCGCGCTAATCCTCCCATTCCCTGGGCACCGCTCACCCATCGAGGAGGAGAAGAAGGTATGAGCGGCAATATCACCGACGAGTCGACCGGAAGCTGGACGGCCGCCGCCCGCCGCCAGATCGAGCGGCGACTGCCGTGGGAGAACCTCCTTCCGGACCGGCAGCCGTACTACGTGGGCTCCTGGGTGTACGTCTTCGGGGTTGTTACCATCGCAGCCCTGGCCTGGGTGGTGCTCAGCGGCGTGGTGCTGGCGGCGTTCGGACCCCAGTGGTGGCACCTCTCCAATGCCGGTCGCTTCTTCAACAGCCTGCACTTCTGGAGCGTTCAGGTGTTCTTCGTGTTCATGGTGCTGCACCTCTGGGGTCAGTACTTCATGGCCAGCTGGCGCGAGGGTCGGGCACCCACCTGGATGATCGGGGTCGTCACCTTCGCAATCAGCATCGTGGCAGCTTTCACGGGCTACCTCTCGCAGCAGAACTTCGCCGCCCAGTACATCGCGATCAACGCGAAGGATGCCGTGAACTCTACCGGCGTCGGTGGATTCTTCAATGTCCTGAACTTTGGCCAGATGTATGGCCTGCACGTAATGCTCTTCCCGATCGTGGTTATCCTGCTGGTCTTCCTCCACATCGTCCAGGTCCGGATGAGGGGCGTGGTGCCGCCGATCGGGCATGAGCAGAAGCCCGCGGTCACCTTGAATTTGCGCAAATGATCAGCCGACGTTCGGCCGGCCAGACGTTCGAGCAGGGGGTGCGGACGGTGAGGTACGACCTGCTCAAGGAGCTGGCCATTGCGATGGCGGTCTCCCTGGTCGTGATTCTCGGGCTCGCTTTCTTCCTCTCATCGCCCGACGTCCCATCGGTCACGATCCAGAGCTGGGCCCAGGCTGATCCGGTGGACTTCACGACGACGGCGAACGATGAGTTGGCAGGGTCGAGCGTGACCGCGAGTTACGGGCCACCATATAACCAGGGCACCGGGTCGGTGCAATCGATTGGACCGTTTTCGCCGCAAGCCTGGGCGGGGGTGCATGTGAATGTCGACCAGCCGACTGACTTCGTCATCAACCCGCTGAAGCAGGCCGCCAGCAACGATGCGCAGCTGAGCGGCGAGATCAGCACGTACCAGGGCGCGTCCGCCGACCAGCAAGGTAAATGGCACGATGCCTACGCCACGGCACTTAAGGATGCCAAGGTGACGGACGGCAAAGTCACGGTTGCCGATGGCGATTACGGCCCGGTCCCCGCCATGCTCGGACGCCTCGTGCTACTGGCCCAGACGGGGGCGCTGGACGGGCTGCTGCTGTCTAGCAACCACTTCTACCAGACCGACTACACGAAGCCGTTGCTCTTCATCAATGACGGCGGTTACATCTCTGGGCTCGCGGATGGCCAGCACCTCACAGGCAACCAGTGGGGCATGATGAACGAGACCGGCCTCTACCCTGGGCAGACATGGCTGTGGCTGTACACCCTGTGGTACCAGCTTCCACCGTTCAACCAGGTCTCGTATACGGACCTCCTGGTGGTGCTGATGATGGTGCTACTGACGACGCTCCTGATGTTGGTGCCCTTGATCCCCGGCTTGCGCGACATCCCCCGCTGGATTCCGATTTACCGATTGATCTGGCGGCGCTACTACGCGCAGACGAAGGCGACCACTCGCTAGGAGCGGTCGGGTGCTTTTCCGCGGGTTAGGATCTCCTGCTGACACGGCGGACCGTCCGCAGGCGTGAGCGGCGCATAAGGCGCTCCTCCGGCGCAAAGACGGCATTCGCGGTGCCCAGGGTCCCGTCAATCCAGGCCCGTATGCCTGGGGGCGGGCGTATGGTGCCGGTATGAAGCCGATCACGACGAAGCTGCGCGGCCAGGCGCTGCTGCGGGAGCCGCTGCTCAACAAGGGCACCGCCTTCAGCCTTGAGGAGCGAGCGCAACTCGGACTGAACGGGTTGCTACCGCCGCAGGTCAAGACGCTCGAGCAGCAGGAGGACCGCGCCTACGGCCAGTACCGGAGGCAGCCAGACGAGCTGGCGAAAAACGTCTACCTGACGGCGCTCCATGACCGAAACGAAGTGCTCTTCTACCGGTTGCTGACGGATCACCTACCCGAGATGTTGCCGATCGTCTACACGCCAACCGTGGCGCTGGCGATCGAGCGCTACAGCCATCAGTACCGACGGCCGCGTGGGGTCTTCCTGTCGATCGATCACCCCGAGCTCCTGGAAGCGTCATTCCGCAACTCCGGCCTGGGGCCGAGAGACGTCGACTTGATCGTGGCCACCGACGGGGAGCGCATCCTTGGGATTGGCGACTGGGGAGTTGGCGGGATCGACATTTCGATCGGCAAACTCGACGTCTACACGGCCGCCAGCGGCATCGACCCGACACGGGTGATCCCGGTCATCCTCGACGTTGGCACGGACCGTCGAGAACTGCTCGACGACCCACAGTACCTTGGCAACCGGCACCCGCGTGTGCGCGGCGAGGTGTACGACGCGTTCATCGATCGCTATGTTTCGACCGCGAGCCGGCTGTTTCCCGATGCCCTCCTGCACTGGGAGGATTTCGGCGCCGAGAATGCCCGCCGCATCCTCCTGCGCTACCGTGATCGCCATCGCACCTTCAACGACGACATGCAGGGCACGGGGGCCGTGGTGCTCGCGGCGTCGCTGGGCGCCATGCGCATTCTGGGACAACGCCTGCGGGACCAGCGCGTCGTCATGTTCGGCGCCGGCACCGCCGGGATCGGGATCGCGGATCAACTGCGGGAGGCCATGGTCCGCGATGGGCTACCAGCGGCGGAGGCGATCCGGCGGTTCTGGTGCGTCGGCCGGCATGGGCTCTGCACAACCGAGATGGCATCGTCGCTGCGCGACTTTCAAATGCCGTATGCGCGTCCGGCTGAGGAGATGGGTGCCTGGCCCAAAGACATCAGTCTTGGCTACGAACTGGCCGAAGTGGTGCGGCTGGTCAAGCCGACGATCTTGATCGGGACCTCAACCGTCGCCGGCGCTTTTACCGAGGCCATCGTCCGGGAGATGGCCGCCCACGTGAAGAGGCCGATCATCTTTCCGTTGACGAACCCGACGGCGCAGAGCGAGGCGGTGCCCGCCGACCTGCTCGCCTGGACGGAGGGCCGTGCCGTGATCGCGACCGGTAGTCCCTTTGATCTCGTGAGCTATGCCGGGAATACGTACACGATCGCCCAGGCGAACAACGCCCTGGTTTTTCCCGGTCTGGGGCTGGGAACGATCGTCAGCCGCGCCCGCCGCGTCAGCGACGGGATGCTGGCCGCGGCGGCGGCGGCGGTCGCCGCGCTCACGGACCCGACGGAAGCAGGCGCGGCCATCCTGCCCGTGGTGGAGAACCTGCGCGGGTTGTCGGTCGCGGTGGCAAGCGCGGTCGCCAGGGCGGCGATCGACGAGGGTCTGGCGGGCGTCAAGCTGACCGATCTCGAGGAGGAGATCCATCGGGGCATGTGGCAGCCGGTCTACCGGCCCATCGTGGCCGCCTGAGAGGGTCTCGGTTACCAGGTCGCGGCTTCGCGCAGGGCCGTGCGAACGGCCAGGAGCAGGGATTCCCGCCCAGGATTCGGGCGAAGCACGAAGATCTGCTCGGGACGAAACGCTGGTTTCCGATAGCGGTCGGTGATCAGGACCACCGGCTTGCCATGCGCAAGGTAGTACCGGATCAAGCGCCACCCGGGCAGGCCTTTGGTTGCGATGCCGGGCAGACGTCGCACATCGAGGATCGCGACGTCAGCCACATTCACCAGCGGGCAGCCCGCGTTGTGGGTCGCCCGGCAGGTGAAGTCTGGACCGTGGGGTCCTGGGCAATCGATCGGATCGATCCCAGCCGACTCCAGCCAGGCGCCGAAGCGCTCGCGGTCGGTTGAGTCCGCCTCGACCAGGAGCACGTTGGCGCGACTTGCGGTGGGCGGAGCGGCGCTGGTCACAAGGCGGACGATGGCAGCCGCCGGCTGATCGCAATAGGGCCATAGGTCCCGGGACTTATCGGGACCAGAGTCTCTGGCTTGGCGGCCAGCGATCCCACATCCCGGTGGTGATGGTTGCCGCGGTTCGAACCCCGGTTCTGGAGGAGCTCGAGGATCTGCGCACCGCCTGGGGTGCGCGAGTACCGGCAGGGCCACCCAGTCGCTGAACTGTGGGCGAGAGGCCGCCTGCGCCACGCGAGTTGAGCACGCGCGCCGACGCGGAGCGGCGCGCCCGGTGGCGGCGCGGCGGCCGCCAGCCCATCTGGACGCCGACGGCGATCGGCCTCGCGCGCCTGTAAGGTTTGCGCCTGGGGGCCTTAGTCCCGGCCAGTCAAGATCGAGTCACAACGAGGTCAGGACCATTGGTACTGATGATTTTCGCGGTACTGCGGCAGCATGAGATCAAGCCCCTGGAGCGTACGACCAGGAACCAAATTTCGATGGAGGTAACTCACATGACTGCAACATTGCGGTGGCGAGTGTTGGTGCTCCAGGTCGGCCTTATCGGCATCCTGGCCTTCTGCGCGGGATTCCTCTTCTGGGGGAATTCCTTTATTCACAATCAGATTACGACCGAGCTGACGGCGCAGCAGATCTACTTCCCGGCGGCGAACAGCCCGGCGATCACGGCTCTCCCGGCCGCTGACGCGACGGCGATGAACGTGTATGGCGGCCAACAGCTGGCCAACGGGGAGCAGGCAAAAACGTACGCCGACAGCTTCATCGCGGTCCATCTGAATGAGGTGGCCGGTGGACAGACCTATGCTCAGATGAGTGCGAAGGCGATGGCCAATCCGACCGACACGAAAATCGCCGGTCAGGTCGCCACGCTCTTCAAGGGCGAGACGCTGCGCGGCCTGTTACTGAACGCCTACGGCTGGTGGACGATCGGGACTTACGCGCTCTATGCCGCCATCGGTTTGGCGGTTGCCGCTGCCGCCGTCTTGGGTGCCTTCGCGCTCGAGATCTTCCTTTGGATCCGCCAGCGGTCGAAGGTGACGGTGCCGTTCACCGCACCAAAGCCGCAGCGGATTCCCGCATAAGCTGCCCGACCAGAACGTCCCTCGCACCTGAAGCGAGGGACGTTCCGCGCCTAATCGGAGCGCCTCAGCCCGTCGGGCCAGGAGTCCCGACCGGTGCGGGCAAAGGGACCCTTCCGACGAGTCGACTGAGCGCCGATGATTGAGGTGCAAAGAGGTGAGATGGGAATGATGTGGTGGTACAACGGTCCCTTTGACGGGGGAAACTGGTGGATGTTCGCCATCGGGTTCCTCTTGATGCTTGCGTTCTGGGGCGGCGTGATCGCACTCGTGGTCTGGGCAATCCGGGGGTTCCGGCCGTCCGACAAGCCGGGAAGCGCGCTGAGCATCCTGCAGGAACGGTTCGCTCGAGGCGAAATTGATGGGCAGGAATACGAGCGGCGCAAGTCGCTCCTTCAGCATTAAGTCCACCCCTGGGCCTCAGCCGGCTGGGCCGGCGCCCAACTGCCTGACCGGCAAGGTGTTCGGGCGGGTGAAGGGTTAGGCGAGCATCGTCTCCGCCTGCTACGCTTGTCGGCCAGCGTGCGGCGATTCCTCACGGCGGCACTAATGGCGGGTGGCGCCACGCTGGCGCTCAGCATCGCTGCTGACGCCCACTCGCTGGTGCGGGTATCGGACCCACCGGACGGAGCCAGGCTGGCGCAGGCGCCGAGCGCGGTCATCATCACGTTCACCGAGGCGCCCGATCCGAAACTCTCGCAAATCCAGATCCTGGACACCTCCGGTCGCCAGGTAGCCGGTGGGCCGGCGTCACCGGTGCCAGGCGCTCCGACCACCGTTGCCATCACCCTCCCTCCCCTCGCCGACGGGGTCTATACCGTGAGCTGGCGCACCGTGTCCGCGATCGACGGTCATGTGGCGACCGGCGTCTTCGCCTTCGCGGTCGGTAACCAGCCGGTGCCGCCGATTCCACTGGCCGCCGCACCACCGGCGGCCCCACCGTCGCCCCTCGGGGTCACGGGTCGATGGGGTCTCGACGCCGGCTATGGGCTCCTGCTCGGAGGCGCCTGGGTCGATCTGCTGGCCCTCCAGGATTTTTCCCTCGCCGTGTTACTCGTGGTCGGTGTCGGCGACGTGCTTGCCCTGATCGGAGCGTTCATGGTTGCCGAGGCGGCGCGTGAGAATGCGGCCGTCGACTGGTCGTTCTTCCTTGGCACGTCTGTCGCGCGCGGTATGGAATTCGTGGTCGTGCCGATCGTCGTGGCCGGCATCGCCGTGGTTGCGGCATGGAGGCTGCAGGGAACCCCTCGGCGAGTGGCCCTCGGAATTTGTGCCGGGCTGAGCGCCGTCGCCATGATGGCCAATGCGATCGTGAGCCACGCTGCCGCGAGTCCGCTCGCCTGGCTCATGATCCCTGCCCACTGGTTGCACGTGTCGAGCTATGCGGTATGGATCGGTGGGCTGGCGGCCGTGCTCGTCGGGATCCGCGGCCTGCCGACGATCCAGAAGGCCTGGGCGGTCGGCCGCTTCTCCCGCGTCGCCGGCTTCGCCTTCGCCGCCATGATCCTGACGGGGCTGGTTCGCGGCATCGACGAGGTCGGCAGCTGGTCGAACCTGTTCACGACGACGTTCGGCTGGTTGGTGCTGGCGAAGACGGCCCTTTTCTTCACCATCGCACCGCTGGCAGCGACGAACCGCTGGCGCTATGTGCGAAAAGGGGTGGCCGGCATCCCACGCCTGCGCTGGGTGTCTCGGGGGGAGCTCGTACTGGCGGGGGTGATCATGGTCGCCGCGGCATTCCTTACAACCCTGCCACCGCCCAGTTTCGTTCGAGCGGCGGCTGCCCAGAATTTTCCTCATGTCACCGTGGAAGGGGTGGACTATGGCTCCGCCGTCCGTGTGACGCTGGACGTCGCCCCCGGGTACCCGGGCCTGAACCGATTCACGGTGACGGTCCGCGACTATAAGACGAACAGGCCGGTCAGCGGAGCCCGGCTGTTCTTGCTCTTCGATCTTCCTGCCCGCCCGGAGATCGGCGAATCCACCCTCGAGCTGCGGGGCCTGGCGTATGGAATCTACAGCGCCGAAGGAACCAGGCTTTCGTTAGCCGGGAGCTGGACGGTGACCGTGGTCGTCGAGACGGCCAGCACCTCCTACGACGCGGTGCTGCCGATCAAGACCGCGGCGCAGCCCTAGTTGGACCGGGTTGCACGAGGACAGGACCTTCGTCCTGTCCTCGTTAGGACTCGTAGGCCTGAATCGAACGAACCGGACACCGGATACTCATCCCAATCCCACTTAGGAGCACTTCCATGAAAGAGTTGTCGAAAACCCATCCCGTTGCCGCCCTGGCCTTGTTAGGCGCCATCGCCATCCTCGCCTCCTGCGGTGGCGCGTCAGGTGCGTCGAACAGCAGCGGGAGCGGAGCGAGCCTACCGAGCACGGCATCGGTCACGATCCCCAAAGCCGATCGGTTTGAGCCATTCCTCGTCGAGATCGCGGCCGGAGGGACGGTGACGTTCACCAACCAGGATTCGGATGCCCACACGGTCGTTTCGATGCCGACCGACCCGGTGGACTTCAAGATGCTTGTCGCGTCGGGCACGTCGGTCAAACTGACATTCGATCAGCCCGGGATGTACGGTTACTACTGCGATGCGCACTCCGACTACGACCGGACGACCGGGTTGATCAAGGCCAAGAAGGGAGCGGACGCGTATCCGATCTCGATGTACGGCATCATCCTGGTGTCCGGTAACAGCCTGCCAGTCGTTGCCGGGAAGGCCAAGATCGTGATGCCGGACGCGGACCGCTTCCAGCCGCTCGCCATCGCCGTCAGGCAGGGCACTCAGGTCACCTGGACCAACCTCGACAGCGACGCTCACACGGTCCTCACCGACCCCGGCGAGAGCGTCCAGTTCAAGTTCGTCGTTCCGGCCGATGGCCATGCGTCCTATACCTTTGACAAGCCGGGAATGTATCCCTATTTCTGTGACGCGCACGCGACATGGAACAGCGAGCTCAAGCGTGTGCAGTCAAGACCAGGAAGCTCCGAGTACCCGGCGGCCATGGAAGGCGTCGTCTTCGTCCTTCCGTGAACCCGAGCAGGAACGAACATTAGTTCGCGTACTCCTCCGCTTGCTGCGGTCGACGGCGGCGATCACGTCAAGCAGAGCTGGTGCGAGAAGCAAGACCATAACGCGCATACTGGAAATCGCCACGGGACGATTGTCGACGAGTCGTTTAGTAAGGAGGTCGCGATGGCAGAGGCACCCACTACCAAGAAGAAGGCTGCGGTTCACAAGAAGAGCCTTCACTCTCCCGACGAAACGCGCCCATTCGGCAAGGGCAAGGTGGAGGTCGTGGACGTCGGCGGCGTCACCATCGGCCGCTCGCACCATGAGCCTGGTTGGAAGTGGTCTGAGAATGTCAAGCCGATCGCGAAGACCGATCGCTGCGAGGTCCACCATGTCGGATATGTCGTTCAGGGCCGCATGAAAATCGTCGATCGGGACGGCTTCGAGGAGGAGATCGAAGCCGGCGACGGCTTTGTCATCGCGCCAGGACACGATGCCTGGACGGTGGGCAACGAAACGGTGATCTTGCTCGACTTCAAGGGTTCGCCGGAGTACGCCAAACAGAAGTAAGCGCGCCTGTCCTGACAACGATGTTCGAGAGAAAGGAGGTAATGGCATGGCCGGTCTCGATGAATTGCTTCAGATTGAGGGGGTCGTCGCAGCCGGTGAGTTCGCGCCAGACGGGAAGCTCGTCGACTACAAGGCGAAGATGGACATGTCCCCGGAAATGGCGGCGATGACAGCGCAGTTCTGCGCCACCGTCACCATGATGTTCAACACGCTCGCCGGTGCCTTTTCGCAACTGAGCCGAATGAATTGGGTGCCGCAGCAGGGATGGATGTACGCCGGGGGCGATTGGACCGTCGCTATCGGCGGCAATCGCGGTGTCTTTGTCGAGACCGCCAAAGCCGACTTCAACCGCCTGTATGGCGCCTTGGTCGGGAAGCAAGAGGCAGCGGTTCGCTAAGCTCCTGCGTTCTTCCATGGTTGGGAGGCTGCAGGAGAGCGCGGCCTCCCCAGCTCGGGGTTAGCCCATGGCATTGGAGATAGCCTGATGGCACCACAGGTGGACGTCCACAACATGACGGACTACGACGCTGCGGTGCGCGACTTTCGCCTCGATGTTCCCGAGCGTTTCAACTTCGCCCGCGACGTCGTCGGCCGCTGGGCGAAGGATCCAGAGAAGCTGGCCATGCACTGGCTCGGCCATGATGGATCAGAGCGGAAGATCACATTCCGCGAGTTCGACGAGCGCTCGGACCGCTTCGCCGCCGTACTGCAGGCGCGTGGGATCACGCCAGGCGACCGCGTCATGGTCCAGTTGCCCCGGCTGCCGGCCTGGTGGGAGGTGCTGCTCGGCTGCCTGAAGGCGGGCGCGGTAGCCGTGCCCGGCACCGTGCTGCTGACCCCCAAGGACATTCTCTATCGGACCCAGCTGGCCGAGGGCGCCGCGTACGTCACCGACGGCGATGGCGCGGCCAAGGTGGATGAGGTGCGCGCCGAGTGCCCCGCCCTGCGCGAGCTCTTCATCGTCGGAGCCGAGCGTGAGGGCTGGAGGTCGTATGAGGTCGAGCTTGCCGCGGCGGACGCGCCGCGGAAGGTCGACACCACCTCGGAAGACCCGGCCCTCGTCTACTTCACGTCGGGCACGGTCGGCAATCCGAAGATGGTCCTGCACACCCACGCCTCCTACCCGATCGGGCACATCGTGACCGGGCGCTTCTGGCTCGATTTGCGCCCAGACGACCTCCACCTGAACCTTTCCGAGACGGGCTGGGCCAAGGCCGCCTGGTCGAGCTTTTTCGGCCCCTGGAACATGGGCGCCGCATTGTTCGTCCAGGACGCGCGCGGCAAATTTTCGGCCTCGGAAACCCTCGCGTTGCTCGAGAGCTACCCGATCACCACGTTCTGCGCGCCACCCACCGCCTACCGGATGCTGGTCCTCGAGGACCTCGGCAAGCGCCACCTGCACCTGCGGCACTGCGTCGGCGCCGGCGAGCCGCTCAACCCGGAGGTGATCGCGACCTGGGAGCGGGGGACGGGCCTGACCATCCGGGACGGCTACGGTCAGACGGAGACGGTGTTGCTTTGCGGCAACTTCCCGTCGCTCGAGGTGCGGCCGGGCTCCATGGGCAAGCCCTCGCCGACACTTCAGGTGGCGGTCATCGACGAGGAGGGGAGGCCGCTGCCTTACGAGAGCGAGGGCGACATCGCGGTGCGGGTCCGCCCGGAGCGGCCGGTCGGCCTCTTCAAGGAGTACTGGCGCAACCCGGAGGCGACCAAGGGCTGCATGCGGGGGGACTGGTACGTCACCGGCGACCGCGCCCACGTCGATTCCGACCGCTACTTCTGGTTCGTCGGCCGTGCCGACGACGTGATCATCAGCGCCGGCTACCGTATCGGACCCTTCGAGGTGGAGAGCGCGCTGGTCGAGCACCCGGCGGTTGCGGAGGCGGCAGTGGTGGGCAAGGGCGATCCCATGCGCGGCACTATCGTCAAGGCCTTCGTGATCCTGGCCCCAGGCCGTCAGGCCTCCGAGCAGCTCAAGGTTGAGCTCCAGGAACATGTCAAGAAGGTGACCGCCCCGTACAAATACCCGCGGGAGGTGGAGTTCGTGGAGGAGCTGCCGAAGACGATCTCGGGCAAGATCCGCCGGGTCGAGCTGCGCCAGCGAAAGCGGGCAAGCCAGGGCTGAGGCACCGGTCGGTCTCGCCCAAGCCTAGGCGGCATCAGTGATGATGCCCTGGGTCCTTATGCCGGCCACATAGCGTTGGTACCGAGCCCTACCTTTTTCCTTGGCCGCACGGAGGGCACGGTCCGCGTTCCTCAGCAGGTCACTACCGGTCTACCGCCCAGAGACTGCGCCGGCACCGCCGATGGTGACCGGCAGCAGACCTCCGTCTGGTCAGCCCAAAACGGCGGTCCGATCTGGTCCACGATGCTCTCTGCCAGCCCGCCGGCCTCGCCGATCGGTGTGTTCGAAAGGAGGATGGCGAACTCGTCGCTCGGCAGCCGAGACAGAACCGCACCGGCGGCTACCATCTGCTCGAGCGGTGCGCCGACAGCAACCAGCAACTGGTCGCCGTCAGGACTGCTGAAGGGATCGGCAGCCGGGTGACTTCCGCGGTCTTCGATGCGGTCCCGGCGGCGCGGCGGCTCAACTGGATTCCGCGAGGTGGCTGACACCGATTTCCTTGCCCGGGCCGCCGCGGCCGACCAGAGCACCCTCGCCGAGATGCTCGGGACGAGCCTGGAGGGGCTGACGAGCGCGGAAGCCGCACCGCGTCGGAACCAGTATGGCCTCAATGCGATCAGCCTGGAGTCCCGATCCATCTGGACGATCGTCAGAGGTCAGATCAGCGGGATCAACATTCTGCTCGCCCTTGCCGGCTTCCTGACCCTCGCGACCGGCGACTTGATCGACGGGGTGATCATCCTCGTGCTGATCGCCATCAACGTGGGGTTGAGTATTTTTCAGGAGTACCGCGCGGAACGGGCGCTCGGGGCACTGCGCGCTCTGCTCCCATTTCGCACCCGCGTCTGGCGCGATGGAGCGCAAACCGTGCTGCCGTCGATCGAGCTCGTCCCGGGCGACCTCATCACGCTCGAGATCGGCGATCTCGTTCCAGCCGATTGCCGGGTTCTCGAGGCCGATGCCCTCGAGGTCAACCAGGCGACCCTGACCGGCGAGTCGGAGCCCGCACCCAAAGACCCGACCCCGGTGACCACGACTTGTCCGAGCGAGTGGACTAGCCTGCTGCTGGCCGGAACCACGGTGGTTGAGGGACGCGGCCGGGCTGTGGTGATCGCGACAGGAGGCAGCACCTTCTTCGGCCAGACCGCGGCGCTCGTCCACGGCGGTCGCGCGCCGGGTGACTTCCAGGCCAACCTGACGCGCTTCGGCGGGTTCCTGCTGCGCTTCGGCGTGGTGCTCGCCGCCATCGTCCTGGTGGCCAACGTCCTGCTGGGTCGCGGCGTGGTCGTCTCGATCACTCTGTCCCTGGCCCTTGTCCTCGGGATGGTCCCCGAAGCGCTCCCGGCCGTGACGGCGACCGCCCTGGCCCTCGGCGCGGCGAGCCTCGCGCGCAAGCAGGTGCTGGTCAGACGGCTGGCGGCGATCGAAGACCTGAGCGCGGTCGACACCCTCTGCAGCGACAAGACGGGCACCATCACGGAAAACCGCACCGCCGTCTCCGAGGTCTGGACCCGCATCGATCCTAAGGAGGTGCTGCGCGCCGCGCTGCTCACAACGCCATATCCGCAGCCATGTGCCAGCATCGTGGACCAGGCCCTCCTCGATGCGGCGAAAGAGCGCGGGCTCGCGCTCGATACTGCGGCACCCGTGCGCCGATCGACGGTGGTCCCATTCACCTCCCAGGCCAAGCGAACCTGCGTCCTGGTCGATGGCAAGGGTGGGCGCGAGCTGATCTCCAAGGGAATGGCATCGGTGATTCTCCAGCGATCCACTCGCCTGCGCACCCCAGACGGCGACGTCGACATCGCGCCGGTTCGAGCGGAGGTGGGGGCCGCAGTCGACCGTTACCAGCAGACCGGCGCCCGGGTGCTCGCGGTTGCGACCCGCGCCGTTTCGTCAGACGAGTCGGCGCCGGTGGACGACCGGCTGGTCTTGCTGGGGATCATCGCTTTCTCGGACCCTGCTCGGCCTGGCGCCGCCGAGGCACTCGAGCGAGCGGAGGCGCTTGGCGTGACGGTCAAGATCGTGACGGGCGATGCGCTGCCGCGAGCCGTCGCGCTCGCCGAGCAGATTGGAATCCAGGTTGCACCGGACACCGTGGTCGGCGCCGAACAGTTGCGGGGAGGCGATATTCGCTCGGTGGCGGAACGCGCACGGATCTTCGCGGAAGTCGTCCCCGAGGACAAATATCGCCTGGTCCGGGCGCTCCAGGCGAACGGCCATCACGTGGCGGTGACGGGCGACGGCGTCAACGACGCGCCTGCGCTGAATACCGCGGACGTGGGCATCGCCGTCGCCAGTGGGTCAGACGCCGCCAAGGGAGCGGCCGACCTGATCCTCTTGCGCGACGACCTGGGGGTGATCGTCGACGGTCTGCAGGAAGGCCGCCGCATCTTCACCAGCATCACCCGCTATCTCCTCTACACCATGGTCAGCAACTTCGCCAACGTCCTGATCGTGGCCGTGGCCTCGCTGGTCCTCTCCTACCTCCCGCTGCTCCCCGACCAGGTCCTGCTCCTTAACATCCTGGCCGACGTCCCGATGCTCGCGATCGTCACGGACCGGGTCAGCAGGGAAGACCTGGCCACGCCCCGGCGGTGGAGTATCCGCGGCATCCTCGAGCTCTCCTTGTATCTCGGGCTGGTCAATGCGCTGTTCGCCTTCGGTCTGCTGAAGCTCGTCGCGGCGCATTCCCCGGCCGTCGCCCGCACGGAGTGGTTTCTCTTTCTCGGCTCGACGGCGCTCCTCATCCTGTTCGTGGTCCGATCCCCGGGGTGGTTCTGGCAGGGACCCGGACCGAGCTGGACGCTGCTGCTGGCTCTCGGCGGCTGTTTCGCCCTGACGGTCGCGGTCATCAACGTGCCGCTGACGCAAAACCTGCTCGGCTTCGCGCCGCTCAGCTGGCCGACCCAGCTCGTCATCGAAGCGTACGGGCTGGCCTACCTGGTGGTTGCCGACGTCATCCAGCGCGCCTACCACCATCACGCTGTTCCCCTCGTGCAGCGCGTGCCGTAGAGGCGGGCTGCTACCCCTGATCTCGGCCGCGACGGGCGGCGTCGGGGCGTTCGCGGTCCAGCTGGCGGTCGCTCGCGGTGCCGAAGTCATGGCCGCGGCCCAGTCCGTCGGTCATCCACGATGCCGGCGATGGAGTCGGGCATGCTGCGCTGCCCTCGCGGCATTCGCCGCCAGGACTCCAAGCAAGCTGGCCATCGCTACCGGTCACTACTAGCGCTGCATCCGAAGAAAAGCGGCGCCGCGTGCCTCCAGATAGATCGCCGACGGCGTCTGCACGATCCGCGCAATCGCCGTTTGGCAAGCTGGACAGCGCAGCACGACGCCGGGAGCCTGGGTAAAAGCCATCAACGCCCCCATCTCTGCGTCGCGTCCGCAGCCGGCGCATCTGGCCATCGCCGTCGTCATGTCGCGGCCGAAAATCTGCTGCAGCTGTCCTGCGACCGCGTTCCCATCCACCATCAAGGCCGTATTCATGTCTGCCTGGTCGTTATCCATCGTTCTGCCTCCTCAGGCTCCAGTTGGACCAAATCGTTCCGTGCGAATCTGTTCGGTCGGCAGCTCCATCTGCACCAGCGCGTTCGCGACCGCTTCCACTAATAGCGTCGGTCCGCAAACGTAGACGCGAACGCGCGTTCCAAACGGCTTGATGACCTCGCCCAACATCGTGGCGTCGATTCGACGTCGATACCCGGTCCACCCCACCGGAGCCTGCCGGGTGAAGGTAAAGAACGCCTCGAACGCCCGGTCGGCGCTCGCCAGCGCATCGAGCTCATCTCGATAGATCACATCTTCGGGAGTGCGGCTGCTGTAGAGGATCCGTGTCGGCACCGCCGCGTGCTGGGCGCCGCGATGACGCAGCATCGCCATCAGGGGCACGACGCCCGAGCCGCCGCCGATCAGCAGCAGGGGACCGCCCAGGGCCAGCTCCCAGACGAAGTATCCGCCGATCGGCCCGCGGACCTCGAGCTGGTCGCCCGTGACGAGAACATCATGGAGATAGGGCGACACCTCCCCATCGGCGATCCGTTCGACTGTCAGCTCGATCACTCCCACGCGCTCGGGTGCCGACGCGACCGAATAACTGCGCTCGGTCTGATAACCGTCCGGGGCTGTCAGGCGAATGTCATAGTGCTGGCCCGGCCGGTGGGCCATCCACTTCGGGAGCGCGAGAGTGAAGCTCTTCGTCTGCCAGGTTTCGGTGCGGATCGCGGTGACCGTCCCGGCCTGCCATTCGAGGACGGGCTGCACCATCAGTCCCCGCTGTAGCGCTCCTCCTTCCAGGGATCGCCATGAATGTGATAGCCGAGTGACTCCCAGAACCCGGGCTGGTTTCGCTCCATGAATCGAAGGCCCCGGATCCATTTGGCGCTCTTCCAGAAATAGAGATGCGGCACGACCAGCCGAGCCGGGCCGCCGTGCACGGGAGCGAGCGGCTTGTCGTCGAACTGGTAGGCGACGAACGCCTGCCCATTGACCATCTCGTCGAGGGGAAGGTTGGTAGTGTAGCCGCCGTCGCTATACGCCATCACGTACCGGGCGGTCGGGTCGACCTGGACCGCCTGAAGCAGCGTGTCGACGGTGACGGCTAGCCACTTGGTGTCGAGCTTGGTCCACTTGGTGACGCAGTTGATGTCGACGGTGAACGTCTGATTCGGAAGTTTGCCAAATTCCTCCCAGCTCCAGCTCACCGGCGACCGAACCAGACCGTCCATCGTGAAGGACCACCTGTCGAGTGGCGTGTGCGGCGTCGGTCCCGCCGAGAGCACCGGGAAATCCGTAACGAGATATTGCCCTGGCGGGAGGCGGTTCTCGACCTCCGCCGGTCGCCGACGCCCAAGGAATCCGCGTGATATCAGTCCAGCCATCGTTTGACCTCCTTAGCTCGGCCTTCTAGCCTTCCGTCCCCTGCCCATTGTCAACCTTCAAGCGTTTAGGCGGCGACCCTGATCGGGAGTCTTCGCTGGGTTCGATTCTGACGAGCCGATCAGCGCTGTAGGGTTCCCGCCGCGCAATCCACGCTGACCCGTCGCGAGGCGGAGGGGTAAGACATGATCCACCTGAACCGCTGGGTCATCATCGGGGCGATCTCGGCTAGCTCAGCGGCCGCCTTCCACGGCTGGCTGAGCGCCAGAAGAGGGGGGAGGCGCGCCGGGCACCAGAAGCGATGACTCATTGGTTCTGGGCGTTAACTCCTCGTTCTCAGCGGTTCGCACCAGGGCGTGGGCGATCGCTTCCACGATCGACTCCTCGTGCTGGCGGAGGGAGTTGCGTGCCTCCCGCTGGAGCCTCCTTGGCACCATGTCCCGAACCACCTGCTCCATTGCCCTGGCCCACTCATCGGTCAGGATGTGCGTCAACTCGTGAACGATGACGACATCGCCACGTTCTACGAGTATGTCCTGCCGAAACTGGAGCTCCGCTTCCAGAAATTCGGGGCTGATCTCGGCGTAGCCTTCTGCTCCGCGCAGCTTGGGCTTGTACGATGCGCGAATGGTCCAGGCGCCGAGACCCATCCGCGTCACCCAGGCGGCGAGCCGTTCCTCGAACCACGCGGGGGGCTTCAGCTCACGGCGCCCAGGAGCTCTTTCCTGAGATTTCGCCTGTCCTGGGTCTACGGGTGCACGTCGCTCCGGCTCGTCCACTGATCGAGGGTACCATCGAGTCGAGCGCTGGAAGCTGGCGAAACCTGGGGTGGCAGGCTGTCAGCCAACGATCGGATTCGACGCTGGTCCAGTGTCCGCGCGTCAGCTGCGGGCAGGCAGCTGCTGCACGGCCCAGCGGTTGCCGTCCGGATCACCGAAGAAGACGAATGAGCCCCAGGGAAACTCCTGGACCTCGGTAACCTCGACGCCCCGCTCGACCAACTCCGCGCGGGCGACGTTGATGTCAGCGACGACCATTTGCAGGCCCTTCACTGAGCCCGGCGGCGCGTCGACGAGTCCTTTCCCCAGGGCGATCGAGCAGGCCGATCCGGGCGGTGTCAGCTGCACGAAGCGGATCTCGTCGCTTACCGTCTGGTCGTGGTCCGCATTAAACCCAACCTTCTCGGCGTAGAAGGCCTTTGCGCGATCCACGTCCGAGACGGGGATCGCCACCAGTTCGAGCTTCCAGTCCATTCACGCATCCTCCTCTCGTTTCACTTCCTGGCCATCGGCGTTGCAGAGCCTGAATCCTACGACTTCCTCGCATGTCAGTCCTCGGCCACGTTTGAAGACGAGGCGCTCGGTTTACCCTCTTTGCAGAACTATGCCGACAATTGACGGACATCCGGTCGCTGTCTCGAACCCCGACAAGGTGCTGTTCCCAGACGACGGGATCACCAAGGGCGACCTGGTCGATTACTACGGCCGCATCGCCGGCCGCATGCTGGTCTACGTCCGGGATCGTCCGCTGCACATGAACCGCTTCCCGGACGGGATCGCCCGGATTGCCATCCAGCAGAAGCGGGTCCCCGACTCCTTCCCGCCATGGATCAAGCGGGCGATCGTCGAGCTCCACAAAGGCGGCACGATCACGCATGCGGTGATCGACAATGCGGCGACCCTCGTTTACCTCGCGAACTACAATATGATCACCGCGCATGTCTGGCTATCGCGCGTGCAGGCGCCCGAGCAGCCCGACCAGCTGATCTTCGACCTCGACCCGTCGGACGATGACTTCCGGCTGGTCCGCACCACCGCCCTCAATCTGAAAGCTTTGCTCGAGGAGCTGGGGCTCGTTCCCTTTGTCAAGACCACCGGCTCGCGCGGCCTCCACGTCGTCGTGCCGATCACGCTGGGTCCCGGCTTCGAGGACACGCACATCTTTGCCGACTACGTCGGGCAGCGGCTGGCCGCAAGCGACCCCGAGCACCTGACCACCGAGTTCATCAAACAGAAGCGGGAAGGGCGCCTCTTCATCGACCTCAACCGGAATGCTTATGCCCAGACGGTAGTCGCGCCCTACTCCGTGCGAGCCCGCCGCGCGGCGCCAATCGCTGTGCCAATCGCATGGTCCGATGTCGAGAGCGACGCGCTCAGCCCAGACGGCGTCACGATCCGCAACGTCTGGGACTGGCTGCGAGACCGGGAAGACCCCTGGAAACAGATGGAGAGCTCCCGCGCCCGGCTACCGCGCCTCACGGAGTCGGACCAACCAAACAGGTCGGGCCGCCGCCGGAGTGTGCCTCGCAAGGAGGGCTCTGGCTAGTCACCGACCATCAACGCGATCACGCCACCCAGCGGGCTTCACAGGGATGCGCCGGGGAACGCGTTGTACTCGATGTGGAACACGAACGGGCCAGCATCAGTACGCACGCCATCATGGATAAGGTCCGCGAGATGGACCTGTATCCAGTCGTTCCTGCGGAGGGCAGATTTACGGCATCGAAGCGGCTGGCGCGAGCCATGGAAATCGCCCATAGAGTGTTGAGCGCGCCCGAACGTCAGGGCATCACGGCGATCGCCGTCAGCTCGACCTCGTCCCTGGGATCGTAGACCCCTTTACCTCGGAGCTGTGCGAGCAGGAACCTCCGTTCGCCCGGGGTTTGCTCGATCACCAGGCGCTCTACGCAGCCGCACCAGACGGCCAGGAAGGCGGCCAGGCCCGATGAACCGAAGCGGCCGGGGCAAGCACGGAGACTACGGCTAAAGTGCCTATGGCGAGCGCCTAAAAGATCCGGCCGCGGTCGCGCGGGGCGAGCCAGTCGCGGACCGTCAGTAGACCGATCGCGACGAAGGCGGCCGCGGATGCGACCTGGACGGCGGCTACGACGCCGGTGGCGGTCACATGCGGTAGAAGCGGTGAATTCGCAACTACTTGCTTTCCAAATCGTTGCAAACGGGAGAGACAATGGGCCGCCACCTGCAAGGTACGCCTAGGCAATTAGGCATCCTCTCTCGAGTTGCCTGAAGGAGTCATGGAGTGGTTGGAAGCGACAGCGTCGAGATCCTGCTCGTTGAAGACAATCCGGACGATGTCGAACTCACGCTGCACGCCTTCAAACAAGCCAAAATCAGCAATCGTGTCTATGTGGTGCGCGACGGCGCCGAAGCACTGGATTTCCTGTTCTGCAGAGGTCTTTATGCCCAGCGGGATTCGACCGACTGGCCTAAGGTCATCCTTCTCGACCTGAAGCTGCCTCGCGTTGACGGGCTTGAAGTCCTCCGGCGCATTCGAGAAGACCGCAAAACCCAATTCCTCCCAGTCGTCATCCTCACATCGTCTCGCGAAGAGCGCGACATCGTCGAGGGCTACCGGTTAGGCGTCAATAGCTTCATTCAGAAGCCGGTCGACTTCGAGCAATTCGCCGCGGCCGTCCGGACCTTGGGCTTCTACTGGCTGATCCTGAACCGTCCGCCGCAGCGAGCGGCCGCCTAGATTATCGCGATGGCACCGGGACGGCTTCGCGTCCTGCTGCTCGAAGACCATCCCGACGATGCGGAGCTGGTCATCGAGCAGCTCAGGCAGGCTGGCTTCGACCTGACCTGGGAGCTGGTAAGCACAGCGGACGCCTACGAACGAGCACTCGAGACGGCGCCCGACGTCATCCTCGCCGATTACAACCTGCCCCAGTTTGGGGCGCTGCCTGCCCTCGAGCTGCTGAAGAAGCGCGGCGCGGACATTCCCTTCATCATCGTGTCAGGGACAATGGGCGACGAAGCGGCCGCGGCCGCCATGCGCGCCGGCGCCCGCGACTTCGTCCTCAAGCACAACCTGTCGCGCCTCGCCCCTGCCATCGAACGAGAGCGCCGCGCCTGGGCAGAACGTTCCGCCGCACGCACCGCACAGGAAGACCACGTCCAGCGCCTGAGCACGATCTTCGATTCGGCGATCGACGCAGTGGTGACGATGGACCAGGAGGGCCGGATTACCGACTGGAACCCGCAGGCCGAAGCGACCTTCGGCTGGCGCCGGGCGGAAGCAGTGGGCCGGTCACTGGCTGACACCATCATCCCGAGCCGGCACCGTGATGCCCACCGTCGGGGCCTGGCCGAATTCCTGGCCACGGGAAAAGGGCCCGTCCTCGGCCGCCGTATCGAGATTGAAGCGCTGCATCGGAGCGGGGAGGAGTTCGCGGTCGAACTCTCGATCGCGGTCTCGCGATCCGGCGGCCGGTTCCTGTTCAGTAGCTTCCTGCGGGACATTACGGAGCGCCGGCGAGCCGAAGCGGCGCTGCGAGCCAGCGAGGAGCGCTATCGACGGATCGTGGAGACCGCCTTCGAGGGTATCTGGCTGATCGACGCGGAGGGCCGGACCACCTTTGTCAATCCGCGCATGGCGAGCATGCTCGGCTACGCCGTGGACGAGATGGTCGGCCGGTCCGTCCTCGACTTCATGGATGCGGAAGCCCAGGCGACCTTCGCTACAAACGCCAGCTGGCGCCAGGCCGGAGTCCAGGCTCATCACGAGACGCGCTTTCGCCGGAAGGACGGATCGGCGCTGTGGACCGAGCTCGAGTCCAGTCCATCGCGCGATCAGGACGGGAGCTACACGGGATCCCTCGCCATGGTGACCGATGTCACGCAGCGGCGTCGAGCCGAGCTCGCGCTCCGTGAGAGCGAGGAGCGGTTCCGCGGTCTCTTCTATGGCGTGGCGGCCGGCCAGGTCCTGGTGGCACCGGACGGACGATGGCTTGCCGTCAACCCGGCGTTCTGTCAAATGGTCGGCTACGAGGAGAGCGAGTTGCTCGCCAACACCGGGCAGGACATCACCCATCCGGCCGACCGGGATCTGGATGTCACTCCATTGACCGACCTCTTGGCGCGTAAGATCGGCTACTTCCACGTTGAAAAACGCTACGTGCACAAGAATGGGAACGTGCTCTGGGTGTTGTTCAGCGTGTCATCAGTCATCGGGGACGATGGCACGATCAAGTACCTGGTCAACCAGGTCCAGGACATCACGGCCCGCAAACAGGCCGAGCACGAGCTAAAGGAACAGACCAGCCTGTACGAGGCTCTGATCAAGGCGCAGAGTGACCTCGACCAGACGATCATCCTGTGGGACGGAATTCATCCGATCTACATCAACGATGCGTTCAGCCGAATCACTGGCTTCAGCTCGGACGAACTGATGCGAATGGAGTCGCTCTTCGATCTGGTCGCGACGAGCGACAGGCAGAGTCCACCGCCAAACCTCCTCGACCGATTACAGGGCCAGAAGGCCAGGACGTTCGCGACCACGATCACCACCAAGAACGGCCGCCTCATCGAGCTCGAAGGCACGGATATGCAATTCGAAGCCGGAGGCCGGGATCTCGTCTTCACGCTGGCCCGTGAGGTTACCGAACGAAACGAGGCCCGGCGTGCGCTGGAGTACCAGGCGCATCACGACGCGCTGACCGGGCTGCCGAACCGTACCCTCATCCGCGAACAGTTGGGCGCCGCTCTGGAGGACGGCCGAAGCCATGATCGCGCGGCGGCCCTCCTCATGATGGATCTGGACCACTTCAAGGAGGTGAATGACACCTTTGGTCACGACGCAGGGGACGCGCTGCTGCGGCAGATCGGCCCTCGGTTGCGGGAGGTCCTCCCGAAAGGTGCCGCCGTGGCCCGGCTTGGCGGAGACGAGTTCGGGATCGTTCTTCCGGAGGCGGACGAGGTGGAGGCCACCGCTGCGGCGGGAAGGCTGCTCCTCGCCCTCGACCGTCCGTTCGAAGTGCACGGCCAGCTGCTCGACATCGCCAGCAGCATCGGGATCGCCGTCTATCCCCAACATGGCGACAGTGCCGACGGCCTTCTGCGCTGCGGTGACATCGCGCTCTTCGTAGCCAAGCGGTCGCGAGGCGCGTTCGTTGTCTATGCACCGGAGCACGACCGGCGCGGCTTGAGCCGTCTGACCCTGATGGCAGAGCTTCGCCAGGGGATTGCCGCCGGTCAGCTGGTACTGCACTTTCAACCCCTGGTCAGTCTTCGCGACAGAAGCATCACCGGAGTTGAAGCCCTGGTTCGCTGGAATCATCCACTTCGCGGGATGGTTCCTCCCGCCGAATTCATTCCCTTTGCCGAGAAGACGCGGTTGATCCAACCGTTGACCCAGTGGGCGCTACACGCCGCATTGCGCCAGTGCCGGATCTGGCACGGAGAGGGTCATACCATTCCAGTCGCGGTCAATATTTCGATGCGTGACCTTGTCGATCCGAGATTCCCGGATGTGGTGGCCGCCACCCTGCGCGAGACCCAGGCAGAGCCTGCCTGGCTCCGCCTGGAGATCACGGAAAGCATCATCATGTCGGAACCTGAGCGCGCCATCGAAACCTTAGGGCGGCTTAGGAAGCTGGGCATTCGCCTGTCGGTAGACGACTTCGGGACCGGTTACTCCTCGCTGGCGTACTTGCACCGGCTGCCCGTGGACGAAATCAAGATCGACAAGTCGTTCGTCTCGCGGATTGCGGCGGCGAGCAGTGGAGCCAGCATCGTTCGGGCGTCGGTCGATCTTGGCCATAGCCTCCGGCTGGAGACGGTCGCCGAAGGGGTCGAAGGTGCTCGCACCTGGGACTTGCTGGCCGCGCTGGGCTGTGATACCGCCCAGGGGTTTTATATCAGCCGACCGATGGCCGCGGCTGGCCTGTTGTCCTGGCTGGCCGAGTGGGAACGTACGCAAGAACGCGCCGCGTAGAGGCATCGAACTCAAAGCCTCGAAACGGATCGCGTCATCGGCTCGGCCCGATTCGAACCGGCGACCCGGCGTCTCAGCCTGTACTGACAAGGCGCTCCAGTAGCCCGCCGGCGGTTAACCAGTAGTAGCTCACATACGCCCCGGTGATGAGCAGAAGCAGGGCGCTGACCGCCGGCATATAACGTCCGAGCTGGCGGACGTTTCGAAGAAGGCCGAAGTCGAAGAATGCCGCCACCAGGGTTAAAACCGACAGGACGACGCCCAGGCCGAGCGCATAGAGAACAAACTGGAGCGCCATGATCCACAAGCGTGACGACATCAGCCCACCGTTGACCACGCTAAGGAAGATGGGCAAGGTGCAGCCGAGCGACGCCAGCCCATAAGCGAACCCATAGGCCGCGTACCCCGCAAGACCTGGTCGCGTCGCAAAGCCGCCAAGATATTGGGCCGCCTGGTCACCGAAGCCGGTGTACATCGAGCCGCCTGCAACAAGATAGGAGCCGGCGGCGATCAGCAGCACGCCCACGACTAGACCCAACCAGGGAAAGACGAGGCCGACGACCGAGCTGGTAACACTAATCAACAGACCGGCAGTTCCGAAGAGCAACACGAAGCTGGCCGTTACGGTTACGCTGACCAGGATCGCCCGTGTTGCGCGGTTGCTTCGCGCCACCTGACGGCGGTCGCCGAGGTAGAGTCCCAGGTAGGCAGGCAGCAAGGAAAACCCGCACGGATTGACGGCCGCCACCATCCCGGCTGCGAAGGCGTAGCCAAGCGGGAGCACGGCACCGACTCCGTTCAGCGCCGAACTGGCTGAGGCTGACACCGATTCGCCGGCGCTGACCACCCTGCCGCCCGTCGGCCCGCTGAGGAGCGCACCAGTCACCACGACGGCGAGGGTCGCAACCGCCAGCCCGATCGCGATCCATCGACGACTCCGAGAGGTGCCGGAATCTGCCATGACTTCACCGGGTGCGTCAGGAGTGAAGCAGCGGGTCGATACTTTGATGGAGCTGGTCGGTGGCCCCGATCACCGGGCTACCACTACCGGCGAGTGGACCTGGCTGCTGATCCCAATGCGCCTGTGCGTCGTAGAGAAAGTAAGCATCCCAAACCGTGCCGCCGCCGTTCGTGACGTGCTCGCCAAACCACTGTCCGGTCAGTTTGTTTTCATCCCAGAAATTGGTAACCCGCTGGTCATTGAGGAGCTTGAGGTCGACGAACGCCTTCGAATCGCCCGGTAACATGTTGAACCAGACGACGAACACGCGTAGAAGCGCATCGGGATGTTTCGCCAGGATGTCATCGCGTACCCAACGAGCACCAGCATGACAGGTGGATCAAGTGGGGGAGAAGAGCAGGATGAGGCGAGGCGTACCATCTGCCCGATTGAACGCCAATTGCAACTGGTTCACGCTGCTCAACTCCGTCAGGGTGGCCGGCGCTCCGCGCTCGCTGAACCGGTCGAGCAGCTCCCCCGGGATGCCCCGTCCGACAGCGGAGGCCGCGACCAGGATCGCCAGGCTGAGCACCAGGAGTCCAGCGATCTTCAGGCTGGCGCGCCGCTTCCGCCCAAATGGGCTTGAAGACATGATCACCGCAGCTTAACCGGTCAATCTGAAGCCAGCCTGTGCGCTTGCCGGGGCTCGGCCTAGCACCCTCTTCAGACTCGCTTCATCAAGCACCTATAAATAGCCACCGTTGTCCTTCTGGTTGTCTCCCTGCGCAACACCTGGGACTTGTTAGTAACAGTCGGAGACATGACGCTCGGAGGCGAAGGAGAAAAGGACTGAGGCAATCAGGCGCACCGACGTCAAGGTGTCTACAGCCGCTTCTGCGCTAGTCACCGCTTGGGGGAGAGACCTTGGAGTGCCCACGGTAGCAGGACCCGCGAGGCCAGCGCACGGTTCGGGAGGCTGGTGCAAAAGCCCTGGCGACGGCTGACATCTCAGGCATCACGACCATCCTGTCATGCGACAGCTGAAATCGCGATGTTTTGGCGTGGCTCTGCTTTTCTGGAGCCGCGAGGTTAGAGTGCTTGGATGCCGGCGCCGAGTGATTCGTGCTGACTGTCTGCCCGGGGTGTGGACTGCAACGCCCGGGCCTTGGGCTGGAACCTGATCGAAAGGCCAACGCCTCTGGCGAGTGTCGCAGCTTGATGGATGAGCTGTCGTTCTACACGCTCGGCCACGGCGATCCCCGGTTTATCCACCAACACCTGGTCGACGCCTATGGGGCCCAGCATGTTCGTCAATCGAAATCTACGATCAGGGCGGCATTCGCGCTCGCCGGCCTCTACCTGGCGGTCGAACGCAGTTTCACCGGCCGCAAGGTCCAGAAGATGCACATGCTGATGGCCAGGAGGTCGAAGCAGTGGCCCCGATTCGAGCAACCGGAGGATGTCGGGCCGCTGACGGTGGCCGACGTCCTGGCGGTTGAGCCGGGTCCGCGCCGCGATGAGAAACTGATGCACTGGTGTGCCAGCGTCTGGGGTACCTGGTCATCAGAGCACGGCCGAGTGAGAGAGATGGTTGGCAGATTTCTCTAGCTCCGCTACCCGAAAACGGTTGGCCCACAGACATGTGGCTGTTCGAAACCGCCAGCTGGTGGGAGCAGCACGGGCGGGGGCGCGATGCGGCTTAGCGTTCGCTCGCGGTGTGAGGCACGGGCTTGTCCTCAATCGGGCCCTCCTCAGCCGCTTCGCTGATTTCCTCGGACAAACGCGGGAGGGCCTCGGCGTGCACCTCCCCAGAAGGGCTTGCGAAAAGCGCCCCCTCGCCGCGTCGCGCCCGGTAGAAGGCGCCAAGGAAGACGTTGAGCAGGGCGGCGATCGGCACGCCGAAGAGCGCGCCGAGGATGCCGGCTAGCTCCGCGCCGATCAACAGCGCGGCCATGGCGACCAGTGGATGAATGCGGGTGGCGGAGCCGGTCACTCGCGGCCCAAGGATGTACGCCTCAATCGCGTGGCCGCCGAGCGCCGCAACCAGGGCCAGAACCGCGACCAGCGGCCCCTTGAAGACGAGGGCAATCAGCACCGCCAGACCCATCCCGATCGGTGCGCCGATCAGTGGGATGAACTCGAGGAAGAAGGTCAAAATTCCGAGCACCACGGCATAGGGGACACCGATCAGCGTCATCGCGAGGCCGGTGTACGTCCCCATGACAAGCGACATGACCAGCTGGCCTCGTGCGTACTGGCCGACCGTGGTGCCAACGGCGAGCAGCGTGAAGTCGTAGACCTCTTCGTGCCCAGCAAAGAGTTTGCGCATGCTGGCGATCAGCTGGCGGCCTTCCACCAGCAGGTAGATCGAGATCACGACCACCAGGAGGACACTGATCAGGGTTCCCAGCGTCCCGCTGAGGATGCCGAAGACCGATCCGAGGACGGCGGTGCTGATCCCACCGGCCCCGCTCGGCAGACTCAGCTTGAGTGGAATGCCCGCACGATCGATCGCGTCCTGCAGGGAGCGGACGAAGGCGATGGCTCGCGATTCCAGCGCCGGTAATTGCTTGGCCTGGCCGATCAGTGCCGGCGTCACGAGCACGATCACCCCGGCGATCAAACCGATGATGACGACGTAAAGCAGAAGCACGGCGACGACCCGCCGGCCTTTGAACACGGCCAGCGTCTCCATCCAGTCGATCAGCGGCGTAAGCAGCAAGGCGATGATCGCGGCGAAGACGAACAGGAGGAACACGTTGAAGAGGTGCACGACCAGGTACTCGCTCTGGTGATAGAGCAACACCAACGTGAGCGCGATCAGCAGATAAACCAGGATCCGGACCGGGCGCTCGAGGTGGCGCCAGGCCCTGGTCAGGTGTCCACCCTGTTCGTGGTCCGCCATGAGGCCAGTCTCGCAGACCGGCTACCGATGGACCGCGTCCCCGAGCTATGCCATCCGGCGATAGGATAGCGGCGTCCCCTGTGCGACCCCGCCCATTGCCTTGGCCTTTCTGTGGTCAGCGTCGATCGCGTGCTCGCCGTGCTCCCTGGCTGGGTCGTCGTACCCCTGCCGTCTGCCTGTTCCACGCCCACAGGTAAAAGCTCGCCAGGCTGCGATTGGGTCGCCACTTTTCCCCGATCGCCTCGACCTCGGAGGGACTGGGCAGATGGTCGAGCCGGTAGAGGCGCTGAACCGCGGATCGGATGCCGAGGTCGCCGATAGGTAGGATGTCGGGCCGCTCGAGGTTGATCAGCAGGAACATATCCGCGGTCCACCGTCCGAGCCCTTTACTGGCCGTAACCTGCTCGCGAACCTCGTCATCCGAAAGCTTGTCCAGATGGTCGATGTCGAGCTCGCCCGAAATGATGTGCTCGGCCAGCGACCGGAGGTATTCGATCTTCATCCGGGACAACCCGACGCTTTTCAGAGCGGCCGGGTCCATGGCAAGCAGCTGCGAGGGCGACGGCATTCGCCCACCGAAGAGCTCCTGGAGCCGTCCAGCAATCGCCCGAGCAGCGAATCCCGAAATTTGCTGACCGATGATCGAGAAGACGAGCACGCTGAAGGCATCGCCCACCGGACGGGCGCTGCGCCAGTTCTTGGGATCGATGGGTTCGGTCGCATCGATGACCCGCGCCATCTTTCGGTCACTCGCCCTCAATGCGGCCAGCGCTCGATCGAGACGTAAAGGCGTCCGTGTGGCAGCGATAATCCATCGTAGCCGGAATCTTGAATCCGCTCCGGGTGGGAATCAGTTCTTCGCGGGGGCACCGCACCGTCCAGAAGGATCTCGAATAAGACGCAGCCAAATCAGAGCGTAAAAGGCCGAGTCGCCCAGTTCGCCGAAGCCAGGTCCCGGAATCACAGTCGAACCTCCTGCAGGTCCAGATCGCGCTGAATTCGGCGCCCGAGGTCATCCGGTACCCTCCCCTCAGCACGCATTGCTAGCAGTGTCTCGCGCTGCTCCTTGAGCACGTCGCGCAAAAGCTGCTTCTTACGAGTCACCAGTTCCTTCTTTACCTCCAGTCCTTCTTGACCGGCGGTCGTATAGCGCCGGAACTGCTTTTCCAGCTGCGAGCGGACGTCCTCGAGGACGTCGGCCGGCACCTCCTCGTTCTCTGCGAGGCTTGCGAGCCTGTCAAGAGCCGCCCGAGTCAACTCGAGGCGGACTTGCATTTCCTGCTCGCGAAGCGGAGCGGCTTCCCGAAGTCCGAGCGCGCGGACCAGGGCCGGCAGAGTCGAGCCCTGCAGGATCATGGTGGCGAAGATGACCGCGAAGGTCAGATAGATGATCAGGTCGCGGTCGGGAAAGGGTGCACCCGACGCGGTGGTGATGGGCACCGACAGGGCGGCGGCAAGCGAGATCGCCCCACGGATGCCAACCGACGACACGACTGCCACGGGCTTCCAATCCGGCGGCGGCGTCGGACCTCGTAGGAGCATTGACGCCGCCCAGGGCGCATAGGTGATGGCGAAGACCCAGGCGATCCGCGCCACCATGACGATGGCGCTCACGATGATGCCGTAGACGAGGAGCGTCAGCGGCGTCGTCGACGACAGGTCGGTCAAGATGTCATGGAGCTGCAGTCCGACCAGGATGAAAAGCACGCTGTTAAGCAGGAACGTCACGACATTCCAGGTCTCCTCGATCTCGAGACGCACGTCGGCCGGCGTGAACCGAGGCAGCTCCGCACTCACGTATAGCCCAAATGCCACCACCGCGAGGACTCCGGACAGATGCAGGGCTTGGGCTGGAAGGTACGCTGCATAACCCGACAGCAATGAGATGGTGGCGCCGAGGGGAGCCGGCCCTGGCACCACGCGACGGACCTGCAGGATCAGCCAGCCGGCAATCAGCCCGATGAGCGCCCCGCCGAGCGCCGAGGTCAGCAACTGGAGGCTGGCGCCCAGAAGGGAGAAGCTGCCGGCTACCACTGCGGCGACGGCTACGTTGAAGAGCACCAGCGAGACGCCATCGTTCAGCAGGCTCTCTGCCTCGAGGACCACGATGAGCCGACGGGGCAGCCCGATCCGCTCGATGAGCGGCGCCACCGCGACCTCGTCCGTCGGACCGACGATCGCGCCGAGGACGAGCGCCGCAGACAATGCCAGGCCGGGGATCACCAGATGGGCAACCATTCCGACGGTGAACATGGTTACCACCACCAGCCCGACGGCGAGGAGCACGATTGGTCCGAGGTTGGCAGAGAACTCCCGGTACGAGGAGCTGAACGACTCGGCATAGAGCAGCGGCGGGAGGAAGATGAGGAACACGAGCTCGGGGCTCAGTTGAATGGCTGGAAGGCCAGGGACGAAGCCAAGCGCCAGTCCGCCGACGACGAGCAGAATCGGATAGGAGATGCGCAGCCGCGCTGCTAACCCGGCGAGAATCACGATTGCCACGAGCAAGCCGAGAACGATTCCCAGGTTCGGCATGCGGACTCCGTCCGACATTCTCCTCTTCTATCGGGGGTTACGACGTCGATCGCTACCGAAGCGTCGGAAGCTCCAGGTCCACCAACACTGGGACGTGATCGGAACCCGGCAGTGGGAAGCGCCAGGCGCGGTGGGGCAGACCCTGAGGCGAGGCGAAGACGGCATCGAGCTTCTGGCGAACGCCAAGCGCGCGGTGTGTCCAGCCGATGCCAGTCGTCAATTCCTCGAAGTTGGCCGCTGCCGCCAGCCGCCGCAGCTCGGCCCAGCGCGGACGCCCCGCGATGCCGTAGGTGTTCATGTCTCCGGCGATCAACGAGATGTCGGCGGCTGCCCGTTCCGAGGCGTCATCAAGAATCCTGGCCAGCTGCGCATGCTTGTGCGTAATGCCGAAGACATCGAGGTGGACCGCATAAAGCCGGAGTCGCAGCCCACCCAGCCGCATGTCTGCAACCACCGCCGTGCGCCGTTGGCGTGGCAGCGTGCGCATGACGCGGCCGGATGGGGTCGGCAGCTCGATGGTGTCGACGCCATGCAGGTCGATGCGGCTCGAGTCCCATAGGACGCCGTTCGCCTGCGTCCGGCCGGATACCATCTGTGCGGTGATCTGCGCTGAACGCCAGGACGCGCCTAGCCGGGACGCGATCGCCCCGGCGTCGTTCCGCTCGTGGTGGATCGACAATTCCTGCATGCTGATGAGGTCTAGAGTCGGCAGTGCCCGTACACTCTCGAGCACCACTGGCAATCGGCGGCCGAATGCCACGTTCCAGGTTGCAATTCGCAGCATGGAGAATCTAGCTCAGCATAGGCACTGTTCGGGGAGAGGGAGATGAAACGCTTCGGCGAGCGCCGCGCCATTCTCCGCATCATCGTCGTCTGGGGCATCACGGCCGTCGCGCTGCACGCATTTGCCCCGGTGATTCCCGGCGTCCATGTCAGCGGCTGGCGGGCCGCGATCGTCGGGGCGGCGACGATTGGCCTCCTCAACGCACTGGTCTGGCCGCTTTTCGTCCGGATCGCACTGCCCATCACGGCGCTGACCCTTGGCCTCGGCGCGCTGCTCTGCAACGGTCTGTTCGTCTATCTCGGATCTCAACTCGTCGAGGGCTTCAAGGTGGACAGCATCTGGTCCGGCGTTGCGGTTGCCGTCGGCCTCACCCTCGTCAACACGGTCATCACGACGCTCCTGGCCATCGACGACGACGACTTCTACTACCGCCAGGTCGTCCGGCAGCTGGCCGAGCGCCGCGACGCCCCGACCACCGACATCCCTGGGGTCGTCTTCGTGCAGATCGACGGCCTCGCATACGACGTACTGCAGCACGCGATCCGCAACGGGGACGTCAGCACGATCGGGCGCTGGCTCCGCGACGGCTCCCATCGCCTCCTTCGCTGGGAGACCGATTGGTCGTCCCAGACCGGCGCCTCCCAGGCGGGCCTGCTGCATGGTTCGAACGATGACATGCCTGCCTTCCGCTGGTTCGAAAAGGAGCTCGGCGTGGCCATGGTGAGCAATCATCCGATGGACGCCATGGAAATCGAACGCCGTCGCTCCAATGGGCGTGGGCTGCTCGCGTTCGACGGCACGAGTCGGGCCAACGTCTTTTCGGGTGACGCCCCGCGGAGCTCGCTGACCATGAGCACGGTGCTCCGCCGCGACCGCGGCGGGCGCATCGGTCAGGACTACTATGCATACTTCGCGAACCCGTACAACGTCGCCAGGACCATGATCCTCGCCGTCAAGGAGATTGCCGTCGAGCTCTGGAACGCATCGGAGCAGCGTCGGCGCGATGTCCAGCCCCGAGTGAGTCGCCGCTTCCCTTACCCGCTTATGCGCGCCTGGACCTGCGTCATCCAGCGCGACCTGCAGTCCGAGACGGTGGTGGCCGACATCTACGCCGGGCGTCCCGTCATCTACACCGACCTCCTTGCCTATGACGAGGTGGCCCATCATTCGGGAGTCGAACGCCATGAGTCGCTCACGGTGCTCCGAAACCTCGATCGCCAGCTTGCCCGGATCGAAGCGGCGGCGAGGGATGCGAAGCGCCCGTACGCGTTCGTCGTGCTCTCCGACCATGGACAGACTCAGGGTCCGACGTTTCGGCAGCGCTGGGGACAGACACTGGAAGATCTTGTTCGAAAGGCCTGCGACAGCGGCAGCGTCGAAGGGTCGGTCCAGGGGGACGAGAGCTGGGGCTACCTGGCAGGATCGCTGACCGAAGCGTCTGCTGCCACGGGATTGGCGGCGAAGGTGATCCGGAGGGTGACCCGGTCAAAAACGAGCGATGGGGTGGTGGAGCTTGGACCGCAGGCCAACCGTCGGAAGGGCAGCCACAATCCCAAACTGCCAAACGAGCCCCCCGAGATCGTGGTCATGGCCTCGGGCTGTTTGGGCCTTGTCTACTTTCCGCGTCGATCGGGTCGCCTGACCCTGGAGGAGATCGATCAAGCCTATCCCGACCTCATCCCCACGCTACGCGCGCATCCAGGGATCGGATTCCTGCTGATTCGTTCGAGACGCCGAGGCGCCGTCGTGCTCGGCCGCGCTGGCACGAATTACCTGGATGAAGGCGTGGTCGAGGGCGACGATCCGCTCGCGCCCTTCGGTCCGACGGCCATCCGGCATGTCAGACGCACCGACGGATTTGCGCACGTCGCCGACATCATGGTCAACAGCGCCTACGATGCGCAGAGCGAGGAGGTCTACGCCTTCGAGGAGCTGGTCGGGTCCCACGGGGGGATCGGTGGCCCGCAGTCATTCCCCTTCGTCCTCGTGCCGCGCGACTGGGCGGTCCCGGACCAAACGATTATCGGGGCCGAGTCCATGCACCGATGGATGCGCCGCTGGCTCAAAGACCTGGGCCAGGCGCAATCCGAGGAGGCGGCGGTCGCCACGGAACGCCGAACTGGCGTGGCTGGCGCTCAAGTTTGACCCACGGCACGGTGCGCGCCGCACGGCCTGATCGTCACGCACAAGGACCAGTTCAACGCCGACCTGCTCGCCACCCCGAGTCTGAAATGCGAAACTTCTCCGGCAAGTGGCGGAAGGATTCGGGGTGGAGGCCTCGGGCCAGCGTTCCCGGCGCACTCCGCCCAGGTCAGCCTATGAGGCACAAGCGTTGAGCGCCCAGAGTGCCGGCTTGCTTATGTATCGGCAACGGGACGGGAAGCTCGAGGTGCTCCTGGTCCATCCCGGCGGTCCGTTCTGGCAGAAACGCGACGACGGCGTGTGGTCGATCCCGAAGGGCGAGCTCGCCGAGGGTGAAGCCGGCATCGACGTGGCGCGGCGCGAATTTCAGGAAGAGCTCGGGGTGCAGGCGCCTCATGGGGAGGTCACCGCGTTGGGCGCCGTGCGCCAGACGGGAGGCAAGGTCGTCCACGCCTGGGCGGTGCCGGGTGACCTCGACGTTGAGCGAACGACCAGCAACACGTTCGAGCTCGAGTGGCCGCCACGCTCGGGGAGGATGCAGCAGTTTCCCGAGGTCGATCGGGCCGCATGGTTTGACGTCGACACGGCGCGGCGCAAGGTGCTGCTCGCGCAGCGCGCGTTCATCGATCGCCTTGGAGAGCACCTATGACCTTTGCCGAGCTGAGCGGCTACCTCGACCGGCTGGAGTCGACCAGCAGCAGGAACGAGCTCGTAAAGACGCTCGCTGAGCTCTACACCAAGAGCTCGCCCGACGAGATTCAGCCGCTGACGTACCTGATCCAGGGGCGGCTGGTTCCCTTCTTCGAGCCGGTCGAGATCGGTCTCGGGGAGAAGCTGGTCATGGCGGCGATCGCCCAGGCCTTCGCGACGCCGCCCGAAGAGATTGCGAAACTCTTCGGCCGGCTCGGTGATCTGGGGCTGGTGGCAGCGCAGCTCTCGGCACACGGCTCGACGACGGCGCTGCCGGTCACCGAGGTGCACGCGAAGTTGATGGAGATCGCCGGCGCGGCCGGCGCCGGATCGGTCGAGAAGAAGCGCTCGCTGTTCGCGGCCTTGCTGAAGCAGGTCGACCCCACCTCCGCTAAGCATCTGGTGCGCATCGCACTCGGTCGCTTGCGGCTCGGCATCGGCGATCCTACCGTGCTCGATGCGCTGTCGTTCGCCAGGAAGGGCGACCGCTCCCTTCGGCCGGTGCTGGAAGGCGCCTACAACCGGGTGTCCGACCTGGGCTTGATCGCGAAGACCTTCTGGTCAGGCGGGGAGAGCGCGGTCAACGCGCTCCAGGTCACTGTGGGAAGGCCGATCCGGAGCCAGCTCGCCGAGCGCTTACCCAATCCGGAAGCCGTGATCAAGAGGCTTGGCCTGGTCGCCGTCCAACCGAAGTACGACGGACTCCGGGTGCAGATCCACAAAAACGGCTCAGAGGTGCGCGTCTTTTCGCGCAACCTCGAGGACTACACGCTGATGTTCTCCGAGCTCACCGCGGCCGCTCGAAGGTTGAAGGACGAGACGCTGATCCTCGACGGCGAGGCGATCGCGTACAGCAAGGAATTGGAGGAATACCTGCCCTTCCACCTGACCGCGAGTCGCCGGCGGCAGCACGGCATCGAGCAGGCCGCCCTGGAGCTGCCGCTTGTCGCGTTCATCTTCGACATCCTCTACCGGGATGGCCGCGACCTCACCGACCTGCCCTACGAGGAGCGGCTCGCGCTGGTCGACGAGGTGATCGCGGGCTCCACCGTCCTGCTCCCAGCTCCGATCATCAAGACCAATTCGGTCGAGGTCCTCACCAAGACCCTGCTGGACTACATCAGCCAGGGCCTGGAGGGAGTCGTGGTCAAGCGACCGGACTCGAAATACCAGGCTGGCGCGCGCAACTTCAACTGGGTCAAGCTGAAGCGGCACACTAGCGGCGAGCTCAGCGACACGGTCGACCTCGTCCTGCTCGGCTACTACTTTGGAAAAGGCAAGCGCGCGGAGTTCGGCGCGGGCGCGCTGCTCGCGGGCGTTTACGACGCGGATCACGACCGGTTTGCCACCATCACCAAGCTTGGCACCGGCCTCTCCGACGCCGAATGGCGGCAGATCCGCGAGCGCGCGGACAAGCTGCAGGTCGATCAGCGGCCGGCGCGTGTGGATTCCATCCTGGTGCCGGATGTGTGGCTCGAGCCCGAGGTGGTGGTCGAGGTGATGGCGGACGAAATCACGCCCAGCCCGAGACACACGGCTGGCAGGGTCGGCGATGAGCCTGGGTTTGCGCTTCGTTTTCCCCGGGTGGTCTCCTTCCGGGGGGCGGACAAGAGGCCGGAGGATGCAACGACGGTGAACGAGATCGTCGAGCTCTTCCGTCAGCAGCGTGAGCGCAAACAACCCGCCTGAGCTGCCGGCAGCGATTAGGATGACCCTGAGGCAGCGGACGTTGCCGAAGCCGCAATTCATGCCTGGCCGGCGCCACCACAAGACAGGAAGTAATAAGGTGAGTGCGGATCAAGCATGACACCGACGGTTCGATTAGGACGGCTGTTCGGCATCGAGATCGGATTCAACTGGAGCCTGATCTTCGTCTTTGCCCTGATTTCCTGGAGCCTGGCCGCCACGGTCCTCCCCCGGGACGTCCCCAACCAGTCCGCGGGCGCCTACTGGATCACGGCGGTGATCGGCGCCGTCGTGTTCTACGGGTGCTTGCTAGCGCACGAGTTGGCCCACTCGGTCGTGGCCCGGCGAAACGGCGTGCAGGTGTCCGAGATTACTCTCTGGCTGTTCGGCGGCGTCTCGAAACTGGCCGGAGAACCGCGGAGTGCCGGCATCGAGGCGCTGATCACGGTCGTCGGCCCGCTGACCAGCATCCTTGTGGCGGTCGTCGCTTTCCTCCTCGCCCTCGCGGCCTCGGCGCTGGCGGCCCCAGCGCTGGTCTCCGACCTGCTGCTCTGGCTCGCCGTGTTGAACCTCGCCCTTGGCATCTTCAACCTCATCCCGGCGTTCCCGCTAGATGGCGGCCGCCTGCTGAGCTCGTTCTTTTGGTGGCGGTCGGGGACCCGGCAACGGGGCGTCCATGCTGCCGTCCAGGTCGGTCGGTTTTTCGCCTTTCTCATGATCGCGGTCGGCGTCCTCGAGCTGTTCCGGGGGAACGGATTCAACGGCATCTGGTTGGCATTCATCGGCTGGTTCCTGCTTTCGGCCGGCGGGGCCGAGGAGGCGTCCACCGTGACCAAGGCTCTGCTCGAGTCGGTGTCCGTCTCGGCCGCCATGACCTCACCGGTCGTGACCGTGCCGGACGGGCTGACGGTCGACCAGTTCCTCGCGTCGGAGGCGGTGCACCACCACTTCACGACGTATCCTCTGCGCGATCCCGCCGGCGAGCTGACCGGGGTGGTTCGCTTGAAAGAAATCGTGCGGGAAGCCTCAAGGGGCGGACACGACAGGAAGCTGCGCGATCTTGCATTGCCTATGTCGCAGATGCCGACGACCCAGCCGCAAGAAAACCTCGAGACGCTGCTCGAGCGGCTCGGTTCCGGGCTCGACCGACGGGTGCTCGTGTTCGACAGCGGCAAGCTGGTTGGCATTCTCTCTCCCACCGATGTGGCTCGAATCGTCACGGTGCGCCAGGCCCTGGGAGCGCGTGCCGGCGTCGCAGGGTGAAGGTGATCGGGTTGCGGCGTGAGTTCCCCCGGGACGTTGTGGAGCCGCGTCCGGAGTGCGAGGCGCGCATCCTACCCTTTGGGCGCGGCGGCTAGATGTCCGGGCCGTCTCTTCACGTCCTCGTGCGGTAGTGGAGGTGAACCACGCCGTTGCCGAAACGGCGTTCGTCCAGCAGTTCGAGCTTCAGGCGGACACTGTTGGGGAAGGATTGCTTGCCGCATCCCACCACGACGGGCGCGATGAACAGATGGCACTCGTCGACCAACCCGGCCTTGATCGCCTGGGCGGCGAGGTCGGGACCGCCGACGGTGATGTCCCGTCGCGCTGTCGCTTTCATCTGCCGGACCGCTCCAGGGTCGAAGTCTCGCTCGATCCGCGTCCGCGCGCTGGATACCATGTCCAGCGTTTTGGAGTACACGATCTTGTCGGCCGCCTGCCAGATCGCCGCGTAGTCCTGTATGAAGGGCGGCTGATCGGCGGGCGCCGTCTCCCAGTAGACCATCACCTCGTACAGCCGGCGTCCGTAGAGGTAGGTGCCGACCGGCCGCTCGAGGTCATTGACGAAGGTGTGCACCTCCTCGTCCGGCACTGCCCAGTCGAAGTTGCCGTCTTCGTCCGCGACGTAGCCGTCGAGGGACGTGATCGCCGAGTAGATCAGCTTGGCCATGACGCGGCTGCCCTTACGAAGCCTTCATAACCGCGAGATGGACGCGAGCCAGGCGCGGGCATGACCCTCGTTGGTCTCAAAGGCCGAGGGCTGGATGTAATTGACGCGCCACCCATCGCTAAAGACTGACCGGATCTCGGCCTGGGTGACCCGGCGCGGTCCCCAGTCGCCAGGCTGCTGATCGCTGAAGCACATCAGGAAATAGGTGCCGCCTGGCCGAACGAGTCGCCCGAGGCTATCTCTGAAGCGGATACGCTCTTCATCGGAGAACACGTGAAACAGCCCGGAATCAATGACGGTGTCGAACGGCCGATCTGGCGTAGAGAGGTTGAGCGCGTCGGCGACCTCGAAGCGAGCCTTGAGACCGCGGCCCTTCGCTTTGGCCCGAGCCTTCCTGATCGCGGTCGGCGCGCCGTCGATTCCGGCCGCCGCTAAACCACGCTCGGCCAGATATAGGACGTTTTCGCCGGTCCCGCACCCGACGTCAAGGACCGACCCTGTGATCTGGCCGGTCTCCGCAAGCCGCATGATCGCGGGCTGCGGGCTGCCAATGTCCCACGGCGGCGTTCCGTGATAGGCGGATTCGAACCAGTCTGCGGGCACGACCGGGCTAGGCTTCGCGCGCAGACGGGGCAGTCAGCAAATTGGCACCGAGCAGGTGATAGCGGTGTTCCGGTCGGCCCGGAGATCCGTACCGCATGACGAGCTCCACACGGCCGGACTGCACCAGGTGATCAAGGTGACATTCGTAAGCGGGTCGGTTTGCAACTTTATCAATTCTTCATCGGGGCTTCAGAGTCGCGACAAGTGCGCCTGGCAGAATCTCCTGTTGATCGGCGTGCGCTTATGGTATCCATACTCGGGGCTCTCTTGAAATGCCCAGACGGATCCGACTGATCATTTGGGGCGCCGCCGTTCTGGTGGTGCTCATCGGGGCACTCACCCTGAGACGAAGCGGTTACCTGGGCGAGTTGATAAACCGGGTTGGCGAGACAGGCGCGCCGGTGCCGGTTCAGGAGCTGGGCAGCATCCGCACCCTGCGGGAGGCCTTCAATGCCGACGTGAGAACGCCCCGTCTCATCCTCCTCGTCTCACCGACTTGACCAACTTGTCACGCGGGCGCCAGTTAAGTGCAGCACGAAATTCTTCAGAAACACAAGTCGGCGCCACTCAGAGTCGAGGTCATCTGGCTCCCCATGCTCGCTGGTGATTCGCGCCAACTCATCGACCAGCGAGTGCTTTCCGATCCCAGGGTCTCTTATTACTGGGATCCGAATCGGACCGTCGGGGATTGGTTCTCCCGCGAGGTGACGCAAGCGCCCGGAACGACATGGGATGCCTTCTTCCTCTATGGCGCGCAGGCACGGTGGGACTCAACACCTGGACCACTGGTCGCGTCGGGATCCACCATCATCGGGCCAAGGACGATTTGCTGAAGGTCGTCAACCAGTTCTGGGCGCCCGCCGCTTCAGCGGCGAGGCTGGATCGGCTTCTCTCGGCCCGATCCCAGGCGATCGTGCGTTCACGTCCGTTGCCTCAGATCTGGCGGGGCGTCGCTGGTGCTCTCGGGGCGCTGCTCGTCGCCGGGTACGCGGCCGTCATCATTGCGCCCGACGGCCACCTCGCCTTCGGTGTCGAATCAGCGTCATCAGCCGCCACGTCGCTGGTGCAGCATCCGAGTGCAACGCTGCCGCGTATCTATGCCTTGTTCGCAGGCATGGTGGCTGCGCTCAATCCCTGTGGCTTCGCCTTGTTGCCGGCCTACCTGGGCTTGTATCTGCAGCGCGCGGATGGTGGCCGAGGATCTGCGGCGACCATGTTGTGCACGCCCATCAAGGTATCGCTCGCGGTTGCCACCGCCTTTGTTGCCGCGTTTGGGCTGGTTGGCCTGGCCGTCGGTGCCGCGGGAGCGGTCATTTCCAGCTGGTTCCCATTGCTCGGCCTGCTCGTGGGCATCCTCTTGATCATCGGCGGGGGCGCCATGGTTTCGGGCTGGACCGCGTATGGTGGGGGTCAGGGTCTCGCGGATCGATTAGGTGGGGTCGCGACACGTGGCGGCTTCTCCGGGTACTTCGCCTACGGTGTCGCCTATGCGCTGGCCTCCCTCGGTTGCACCCTGCCGGTCTTTCTGTCGGTGGTCGGCAGCGCCTTGTTAGCCGGCGGCTGGTTAGGCAGTTCCTTCAGTCGACCGTGCTGAGCGGGTGCCGGGTATTGGCGCCGTCAGGCGCATTCTCCTGATCCAGAACCGTTGGCCCACACATAAATATAGGTATGGCGGGTCATACCCGAATGCTTGCGATCCCGGTCAGGCTGGGTCTCAGCAGGCGGATAAATCTCGGCGACGCGCCGAATATATAAGCGGGGACAGCATGGGATGAAGATCGTGGTGATCTTGATTGTCAGCCTGGCCGTGGCACTTCTGGCCCAATTTCCCCTCGAGCCGCTGGCTGATCGCAGCGATTTAGTGCACTGGATCCAGCACGGACTCCTCTTCTGGGCCGGGATTGGGGTCGGGACGTCCCTCGTTCTTCTCTATCGACGGGGTCAGCGCCGGGTCTGATGGCGCAGCAGCCGAGCGCCGCCATCGGTCGTGCGTCACGCCAGTCGCTTGCGGGTCGGCTCTCGTTCGGTGCACTGGGTGTTGGACTGGTGCTGCTCGTGAGCCTTGCCTGGGCCACTGCCGTGCTCTATCTCGTCGTCCGGCTTGGTTCATCATCACCGGTCTCGCTGGCCCTGGTCGACGGGATCCACATCTATGTTGGGATCGCGTCCCTGGCGTTCATCGCGGGAAAGGGTGCACGTGTGGGTCTGCACGAGCGAGTTGCTGGCATCCCGGAACTGCTGCTCTGGCAGCGCTGGATTTCCTGGAGCCTGCTTGTCCTCTACGGCGGCGTCTACGGAACCGGGTTTCTGCTGCTGGCTCCGTGGCCGCTCGCGATCAGCAAGACCCTGGTGAATGCGCACCTGCTCACCGCGGTGTGGACGGTGTTGCCCAGCGCCTGGCACATCTGGCACAACCGGGCATGGGCGCTCCCGTACCTGCCCCGTCCTGGGCGACGACTGCTTCGACGGTTCTGGATCGCCGTCTGCATGGTCTTACTGCCGCTGGCTGTCGTACTCACGTTTCCTCGAGCTGTCTCTCCGCTCGCCCAAGCCGGGAACGGAAATGGGTGGACTCAGGCCCCGGGCGGCATCAGCGCGTTCGTCGACCGCCTGGCGGCGACTCCCGATGGAACCGCGCTCGTCGCCGGAGGCGAGGGCCTCTACGTCAGCCGGCCTCCCGGATCGGCGTGGAAGCGCGTCGGCTTTCCAGCTGACCTCATCCTCGCATTGGCGTTGCCTCGCGGACCCACGGCGGCCTACGTCGGGACCGGCAGTGGGCTGTACGCGAGTCCGCGAATCACCGGGCCGTACGCGCGGCTGCCCTTTCCATCCCGAGAAGTCCATGGCATCGCCGTCGACCCGAATGACGCCAACATCATCTGGGCGGCGTCCAGAGGAGGGATCTGGAGGTCTTCGGACGGCGGCCACCGATGGGTCAACGTCTCGAGCGGGCTCACCGATCCCGCCACCGCCTGGGCGGTCGGCTACTTCGACGGCTCCGTGTTTTGCTCTGATGCGTTCGCGGTCTACCGGTGGGATGGTTCTCGCTGGGAACAGAGTTCCAGGCAACGATTGGTCGTCTCGCTTGATCTCTCAGCTGACGGCCGCCGTCTGTTCGCCTCCTCGATGGGGCAGGGCATCTGGAGCCTCGACGCCAACCAATGGGTCCAATCGGACGATGGCCTGGCCGCGAATCACGGTGGCGTCCGCGCGATCCATGTGACGAGCGTTACCGTCAGCGGCCGGCGGGGCTTTGCGGCAACCATGCTCGACGGGACCGCGACGAGCACGGACGGTGGCCGATCCTGGACGGGACTGGGCGGCGGCTTACCGACCGGGAGCGTCTGGCGTGTGCTCAACATAGGTGGCCAGCTGATCGCGGCGACCGCTCACGGCGTGTATGTGTACCCAATGCCACTGGCGCCCGATGCGGGGGTCGGATGGTTGACGTTTGTGATGGGCACGGCGCTCGTGGCGGGCCTTGCCGGCGTGGCCACGGGCGCTCTCCCGGATCGGCTTGGTCGAGGCTGACGTGCGCTCCACAGCTTCGGCGGGATCCCGATCGTCGGGCACGTCGTGCTCTTGCTGATCGGCCGGGCCATTGCGGTGATCACCTTTGTCTGTTCAATGGGCAACGTGCCGGTCGCCGCCTTCCTCAAGTCCGCGGGGGCGCCGGTTGGGCGCAAACACAACCTATATATGGCGACCTCCTGATCCTGCCGCTGGTGCAGATCTATCGCAATTCCTTTGCGCCACCGTTGACCGCCTCATTTCTTGGCCTCTTCGTCGTCGGCGCCTGTGTTGCCGGGGCCTGATGGAGGTCACCTTCAAGTTCCTGCCGGGTGTGACCTCAGGTGCACATCCTGTCATTCGACACCATCGCGAACCTCGTCTCGCTCGCCGTCATTGCTGTCCTCGCCCGGATCTAACCTGTACGGCAAGGGCAATTTCGAGCCCTGCGCTCTTCTCAGCTATGGCGAAGACGCGGCGGCCGCGAAGCCGCTGACTCGATGATCTGGCATACGACGGCATCCTCCCCCCGCGCCTGGCTGTCGTTGGCCGCCGCCTGCGCTGTCTGAAGGGCTCGCCGAAGCGCACGCAGGTCCCGAAGCGCCCGGTCGACCTCTTTGAGCCGGGTGTCGACAAGGCCCAACACGCGTCCGCAGGGCTGTGCGCCGTGGCGCTGAAGGTCGATAATCTCCCGGATTTCCGCCAGGTTCAACCCGAGAGCACGGGCTTGTCGGACAAATCGGAGGACCTCAACGTCCCGGTCCTGGTACAGCCGATAGCCAGCCCCGGTTCGGGCGGCCGGGTCCACCAGGCCCTTGCTTTCGTAGAGCCGGACGGCCTTCGGCGTCAGGCCGGCGCGGCGGGCCGCCTGGCTCACCGTCATGGGTTTTTCCCGGACCATGCCTCGATTCTAAACCTTCCCGTAAGGGTAAGGTCTGCGTATTGCTAGGACCCTTGACCTTGCCCGTGGCAAGGTTCTAGGCTGAGGGCGATGATGATTCCGGAGGAGACATGGCAACGCAACCGTCGATGATCCGGGTTCGGCAGATCCACTGCATCGGGTGTGAGCGCCGGATCGAGAAAGCCGTGAGCCAATTGGATGGCGTGCGGCAGGTCAAAGCCGACCATCGAACTGGGGAAGTCCGGGTCGTCCTCGACCACGCGCGTGCCTCAGAGGCGGCTGTCCGCACGGCGATCGAGCGTGCTGGCTTCGAGGTCCGACCATGAGGAGCGCAACAGAGACTCCAAGCCGTGAGGCGTTCTGGACCGAGGAGCCGGCATCGAGAGCCGGCCGGGCTCGATTCCGGGCCAAGATCGGTGGCCTGCACTGTTCGCTGTGCACCGGCAGCATCGAAAAGGCGCTCGGCCGGTGGCCCGGCGTCGACAAGGTGGCGGTCAGCCTGACCCATGAGCAGGCCCTGGTCGAGTACGACCCGGCGCGAGTCCGACCTGAAGCGCTCCTCCAGACGCTGTGTGAGATGGGATACACCGTTTGGGATCCGCGCAAGGTCCGGCCCTACGAGGAGGAGGAGGCCGCCCTGGTCCGCGAAGGCCGGCGGCTGCTCACCGCCATTGGCTTCAGCCTGGTCGCCATCGTGCTGATCTTCCAGGCCCAGGGCTGGTGGTCCGTGGTCGTCCCGGCAGCCGTCGGCCTCACGTTCGCCACCATCGCCTTCCTGATCCTCCGGAGCGAGGGTCTCTGGAAGGCGCTGTTTGGGATGGTCGTGCTGGGCCTTCTCTTCGCCGGCGTGATGACGGCGCGGCTGGGTGGCCTCAGGGCAGCCTGGATCCCATGGGCAGCCAGCATCGTCGCCCTCGTTGTCGTGTTTGGAATCGCGCGGCACATCTTGCTGATGGCGTACCAATCGGTCCGCCGGCGCATCCTGAACCAGCATGTCCTGCTCGAAGCGGGCGCGTTTGCGGGCATCGCCGGTGGGCTGATCGGCCTCATCCTGCATCCCGCCAGCTACCCGACCGCCCCCTTCTTCGCGGTCTCCGTCCTGATCGTCAACTACCACCTGTTCTCCGAGTGGCTCTCCTTACTGGTCAAAACCCGGAGCTCGCAGGCCGTCAAGCGGCTGTTGGATCTGCAACCCGACACCGCCCGGGTGGTCCGCAACGGCCAGGAATTCGAGGTCAGCATCGGCGAGGTCGCGGTCGACGATCTGGTACGAGTCCGTCCCGGAGAGCGGGTGCCCGTCGACGGAACCGTCGTGGATGGTCACTCGTCGGTCAACCAGTCGCTGGTGACGGGTGAGCCTGTGCCGGTGGAAAAAACAGAAGGCGACACCGTGATCGGCGGGTCGATCAACGCGCTTGGCTCGCTGCTGGTCAGGGTGACGGCGGTGGGAGAGGAAAGCTTCCTCCAGCAAGTGGTTCGTCACGTCGAGGATGCGCGAGCCCTCAAGCCCGGCATCCTGCACCTGGTCGATCGAATCCTGCTGGTGTACGCCCCGTTTGTGCTGAGCATCTCGGCGCTCGCGTTCCTCGGCTGGCTTGTCGGTCCCTGGCTCCTGAGCGAGCACGCGGACCTCTCGCGGGCGGCCTTTGCCGGGTTGAGTGTGCTGGTCATGGGGTATCCGTGCGCCGTGGGCATTGCGGCGCCGCTTTCGATCGTGCGCGGCGCCGGCGAGGCCGCCGACCAGGGCATCATCATGCGGACCGGCGAGGCCTTCCAGGCCTTTCGCCTGGTCAAGCGGATCGTCCTCGACAAGACCGGCACCCTGACCGCTGGCCAGCCGACAGTGCGAGAGATCATAGCGCTCGGCGATGAGCGGGACGTGCTCGCCATCGCGGCCGCGGCCGAAGCGTCTTCAGAGCACCCGCTGGGGCAGGCCGTCCTCGAAGCGGCGCTTGAGCGCAAGCTCCGGGTTCCAACGGTCGAAGACTTCGAGTCGGTCACCGGGCGAGGCGTGGTGGCCCGGATCGACGGCCACCCGGTCCAAGTGGGCCGACCACGCTATCTGAAGGAGAGCGGAATCGACGTGTCGCCGCTCGAGCAGCGCATCGCAGACCTGGAAGGGTCGGGGCGTACGGTAATCGCCGTCGGCCGCGACGACCGGCTCTTGGGGGTCATCGCGCTGGGCGACGAGCTCCGCGGCGACGCGAAAGAAGCCGTCATGCGCATGAAGGAGGCCAATCTCGTCCCCGTCCTCGTCACCGGCGATAACCTCCGGGCCGCCCAACGGGTGGCCGCGCAGCTGGGAATCGAGGAGGTGCATGCCGAGGTGCTTCCCGGCCAGAAGGCGGAGATCATCCGCCAACTGCAGAAACGGGGCCGGGTGGCGATGGTGGGGGATGGAATCAACGACGCCCCCGCGCTCATGCAGGCCGATGTTGGAGTGGCGATGGGGGCCGGGACCGATATCGCGATCGAGTCGGCTGACATCATCATCGTCAGCAATCGCCTGAGCTCCATCCTGACCGCCCGGAACATCAGCCGGCATAGCTATCGCAAGACGAAGCAGAACGTCGTCCTGGCATTCCTCTTCAACGGGATCGGCATCCCGGCCGCCAGCACGGGCCTCGTTTACCCGGTTTGGGCCATGATCGCGATGGCCCTGAGCGTCACCACCATCTTTATCAATTCGCTGTGGGGACGACCGTCGCTCTTCTTCAATGCCATCCTGAGCGTGGGCAGACCAGCCGAGTCAAGCGAAGAGCGGCGCGCGGCCCTCGCCGCCTAGCGTCGCTGCACAGAACAACTGAATGGACACAGACTCCAATCGGCGAGCGAAGATCGTGTCGACCTGTTGTGCCGTCGTCGGCGGTGTGGGCGCCGTGGCCTGCTCGATCAGTATGACGCTCGCCGCCCTGGGGATCATCGGCACTGCGGCCGCCGCCTCCGGCTCCATGGCCGGTATGGACAGGATGCGTATAGGGAACGGCGGTCTGTCGGCCTCCGGTGGACCCGTTAACAGCCTCATCACCCTCATCCAGGTCGGTCCGCCGCTGCTGGTCATCTCGGTGGCCGCCATCACGGTCTCGCTCGGCCTACGGCGGCGCGCCGCCGCGATCCCCGCCTTATTCGGCGGAGCAGTCATGTACGCGGGCATGTACCTGCAGTCCAGCGTCCGGTCGATGTACGCGTCGATCGCGCTCGGCCTCATCGTGTGGACATCCGTCTACTTCTGTGCTCGGCGCTGGCGGCCAAGCCTTACGGCCTGATCGCACCGAGGGCACGTAAGACTGAGACGAATTGGGCTCCTACCGCGGTGTGGCAATCGTTAAGCCGGCCACGTATCTGCAGCACCGAACCGAACCCTGAAGTCACAGTGAGCCTCGCTGCCCGACCGCCTGACCCACATCCTTATATGTTGTGATCTCGCCGATATTTTGTGATCTCGCCGCCCAGCGTCGAACAAGCGTTCGATGCAGTGGTCATGGGCGCCGGAATCATCGGGCTTGCCACGGCTCGAGAATGGCTCCGCCGCGCGCCCGATCTGCGGCTGGCAGTCGTCGAAAAAGAGAAAGCCATCGCTGTTCATCAATCTGGACGCAATAGCGGCGTCATCCATTCCGGCATCGCACCCGCGAGGGCTGTTGCTACGACCTCAAGGTCTATCAAACCTGTGTCATCGATGGGCGTGGGTGGATTGGCCCCAGGCCGGCAGCCTGGGAAACGTCTCCTGCGGGCCATCGCGCCGCCAGACGTGAACTATCGCCCATACATCAGGCCAAGCTTCCATGACCGCCCAGCCCCTGCACGCCGTTAGCGTCTACACGAAGATGCCCCGCGGCACGGTCATCGAGACGATCCAGTTCGGGATGTCGACGACCTCGCTGATCTTCAGGTCTCCTGCGACACTGCAGATGGCATAGGCCTCGTGCATGCTGAGTCCCTGGTCGCGGACCAGCCAGTCGATCATGTCCCGCACCGCATTCTTCGCGTTCTCCATCAGGTCCGGTCCGACTCCCGTCGTGTGGTAGAAGCCTTTGGCCAGCATGTCCCCACTCAGCGCCAGCTCGCTTGGATCGGCAGCCGGGACCATCGCACGGGGCGAGTCGATGATCATGTTCTTGATCACCCGGAAGCGGCAGGTCACGGACATCAGGGTTTCGACGGCCGTCACGCAGACTTCTCCGTCGCCCTGGGCCATGTGGCCGTCCCCCACGGAGAACTTCGCCCCATTGACAAAGACCGGGTACTGGATCTTTGACCCTTTCGTGAACTGCTTGATGTCGGTGTTGCCGCCCATCCCACCGCTCACGTTCGGCGGGACGGTCCGGTACATGCCCTTGCGCAGCGGCGCGACGCCGTAGATGCCCATGAAGGGAGCGATCGGGATCTTTGCCCGCTTGCCGGTGTCCTTCCCCACGAAGTCCGCGAAGCCGCTGCTTTGCCCGGTGGAGAAGGTGAAGATCTGGACGAAGGGCGCTCCGCTGTTGTAGGGCTGATTCGACGGCACGGCATCCGGGACCCGTCCCGGGTTTGGGTCACTGAGCTGGGAGGCCTCCGTGAACTGGTTCAGCGGCGCTAGGATGTCCGGCCGCAGGCTGCCGAACAGGCCGAGCGCCGGCGTGATCACCACGTAGCCGAAATCGACCAGGGGAGCCACGTCGAGGATCTCCACCTCAAGGACATCGCCGGGTTGCACGCCGTCAATCGCCACGGGTCCGGTGAGCGGATGGACCTTCCCCAGATCGAGCGAGAGCACCCCGTCCGGTGTCAGGGTCCGTGCCGAGGAACCGATGTCCAGCGCGTCCCGGCAGAGGAATGTCACCGCCTCCCCCTGTCCAACCGTGGCCACCGGGTCCAGGTCCTGGTTCCACCGATTCTGCAGCACCTTAGAGAAGCCGTCGATCACGCGGTCACCGGTAACAGCGGCCGGGAGCACGCCGGTATGTGATCCGTCAGCCGCCGCCATGGCGTCGGTGGCTGAGGCCAGCTTTGCCCCAAGGGCGCCGACGGCCGCGGCGGCGGCAGTTCCGACAGAGACTTGCTGGATAAACTGGCGCCTGGAAATATCCGCATGCATGAAGCACATGGCAGTTCCCTCCTTGTGCGATAGCCCAGTCCGACGGCAGTCAACTCGGTCATACTCCTGCGGGATTTCGGTGTCAATATCGCGAGTTGCTCCGGGAGGCGGCGGTATAATTGCCGCCGGGACGGCTGGGCATGTTTGGGATCGGCCACTGGTGGGTGCTTGTCGTGATCGTTCTCCTTCTTCTGATCATCTTCGGTCCCGGCAAGCTGGGCGACCTCGGCGGTGCTCTGGGCCGGACCATTCGCGAGTTCCGAAAAGCATCGAAGGACGACAGTGGGGAGTCGGAAGGCAAGGGTTAGCGCCTCGTATGTCGGTCAGATGCTAGTGTCCTGTAACAGAAGTTAGCCCCATAATAAAGGGGTTGCTGTCGGGTCGCACAATGAGGTTCACGCCATGCCACGCGGCCGCCCCCACCAAACGAGGCTCCTCATCTCCGCCCAA
>Ga0070697_100000061_pt1 | contig 85209 bp, 67 predicted proteins | sample KBSK1501metaG_FD_65475 | JGI IMG/M metagenome (GOLD analysis project Ga0070697, IMG submission 65475) | Corn, switchgrass and miscanthus rhizosphere microbial communities from Kellogg Biological Station, Michigan, USA - KBS K1-50-1 metaG | ecosystem: Host-associated > Plants > Roots >...
GTGACTGTGGGTGGCGTGGCGAGCAACGGTGTGAGCTTTGCGGTCACTGCTTCGAGTCCAAGTATTACAGGCCTGAACCCGACATCGGGCTTGACCGGTACCTCAGTGACGATCACAGGTACGAACTTTGGCGCAACCCAAGGAACCAGCACGGTCAAGTTTAACGGGACGACGGCGACGCCAACGACTTGGACTGCGACGAGCATTGCGGTTCCCGTGCCAGCAGGAGCGACGACCGGAAATATCGTCGTGACTGTGGGTGGCGTGGCGAGCAACGGTGTGAGCTTTGCGGTCACCGCTTCGGGTCCAAGTATTACGGGCCTGAACCCGACATCGGGTTTGACCGGTACTTCAGTGACGATCACGGGTACGAACTTTGGCGCAACCCAAGGAACCAGCACGATCAAGTTTAACGGGACAACGGCGACGCCAACGAACTGGACTGCGGCGAGCATTGTGGTTCCCGTACCAGCAGGAGCGACGACCGGAAATGTCGTCGTGACGGCGGGTGGAGTGACGAGCAATGGTGTGAATTTCACCGTCACAGTGCCTGCGCCAAGTATCACGAGTTTGAATCCTAATGCGGGATTCTTGGGCACGGTGGTGACGATCACGGGTGCGAATTTTGGGGCAACGAAAGGGACAAGCACCATCAAGTTCAACGGGACGACGGGTACGCCGACAAGCTGGAGTGCAACGAGCATCGTAGTGCCAGCGCCGACGGGCGCAACGACGGGGAGTGTTGTCGTGACAGTGGGCGGAGTGGCGAGTAATGGACTGACCTTTACAGTTCAAGCGGACACGACTTCTCCGACTGTGCCTGCCGGTCTAACAGCAACAGCTGCATCCAGTTCGCAAATCAATCTTTCTTGGACCGCGTCAACGGACAATGTTGGTGTGGCGGGCTATAAGGTATTTCGAGGCGGTACGCAGGTTGGAACGAGCGCGGCCACCTCCTATTCGGATAGCGGACTGGCAGCATCTACGAGCTACACGTACACCGTGGCCGCTAACGATGCGGCCGGCAACACCTCCGCGCAATCGGCCGGCGCGTCGGCAACGACTTTGGCAGCTAGTAGTGGGGGCCAGATCCCCTCGACGCTCGGCTGGTACCAGATTCCGAACACCAGTATTAAGTCTCTTTGCCCAAGCTACAGCGATATTCAGGCAAGTTCCGGCTGCGCTGCCGTGATGTCAGCGTGGAGCGGTGCGTTGTTTGATACGAAGAGGAACCGCCTAATCATTCATGGCGGCGGGCACTCTGACTATTACGGCAACGAGATCTACGCGATCGACTTCAACACGAACCCGATCTCGGCGGTGCTGGTGAAGGACGCGTCTCATGGAAGCGCCATAACCAATGTAACGTCAACGCCAGAAGCCTTTAACGACGGCACCCCAAACGCTCGGCACACGTACAACGGATGGGTCTACTTGCCGACGCAAGACAGCTACTTGTTGTATGGAGCAGGGCTTTCCGCCGATGGCCCGTTCAGCGATGGACAATGGCTCTTTAACGCGTCCAATTTAACCTGGACGCAGCAGCAGCCCGCCACCCATCCAAATACTGCCAAAACCGGAAGCATTCCGCAGCATGCGTATGATCCTGTAACCGATACGGTTTATTTCGTCGAAGGAAATGCCAGTCAATTCTGGCAGCTCCAGCCCGCAACGGGGCAGTGGACGAGCCTGGGCAGTTCGGGCTCAGCGTGTGGTAATGACAATGCGACGTCGAGTATTGATCCGGTCAGGAGACTCTACGCTTGTGTGGGTAATGGCGAGCTCTTCACCGTGAGCCTGAATTCTCCCTTTACGGTCACAAACGATACGAGCGCTCCCGGCTGTGCGACTCTGGCGGGAACGAACTCCCCAGGATTCGCATACGACCCGATTCAACAGCTCTTTGTCGGCTGGGCCGGCGGAAATACAGCTTTCACCTATAATCCTGCATCGCACAGCTGCACTGCGATTACATCCTATTCGGGCGGACCCACAACGATACAACCGAACGGCACGTTTGGACGTTTTCGATATGCGCCCGCGCTGGGCGTATTCGTTGTAATCAACGATATCAATTCGAATGCGTATTCTCTGCGTCTTTCCCCTGTTTCCGGTGGCACGGGCGGACCGACCATCACAAATGTGACTGTCAGCGCGGTAACTACTTCCGGCGCTAGCGTTGGTTGGACCACTGATGTCGCCGCAACTTCGCAAGTGGAATACGGCCTTACGACGGCATATGGAACTCTGACGACGCTGAATTCGAGTCTAGTGACGAGTCACTCTCAGCCAGTGGCTGGACTCGTGGCGAATACTCTTTATCACTACCGTGTGCGCTCGAAGAATTCGAGTGGAGTTGAATCCATCAGCGGCGACGCAGCCTTTACCACAAACAACACGACGGACACGACAGCTCCAACGGTGTCAATTACCTCACCGGCAGCCAGCGCGAGTCTGGCGGGCACGGTGAGCGTTACAGCCAATGCTTCGGACAACGTCGCGGTCGCGAGTGTACAGTTCCTGCTTGACGGCGCGAATCTGGGGGCGCCCGACATCACTGCCCCGTATGCCATCAGTTGGGATACCACGACGGTAGTCAACGGAGCTCATACTTTGAGCGCGAGGGCGACTGATACCTCCGGCAATATTGGGAATGCGGCGGGCGTCGCAGTCAATGTGACAAACTCGGCTACGGCTTCGAACTTCCAGGCCCTTTGTACCGCGCCGGGCGTCGTCACGTGCGTGACGTGGGATAGCCCTTCAGCTTTCACTCCGGCGACCGGAGGCAGTGGTTACGCCAGCGGACTGTATCCAGCCGAAGACGGAACGTACCAAGGCATTCAAGACACCACCAACAGGGTCGATGGCGCGGGAGCGTTGGAATTCGTCATCCGCCCTGGGTCCGTTCATCCGCATGGCACGAACCCGGCAGGGTACTGGTTCCAGCAATTTGGAACCGACGGTTCGCCAACACACTTCGGCGAAGGAACCACGCTCTACCTGCAATTCAGGTTTATGGTATCCCCGACAATGCTTAACTATGACTGGACGCAGGCTGGCGGGGAAGGCTGGAAGGTATTCATCGTATTTGGACCGGTCCCTGGCCAAAGCTGCACAAGCGATCAATTCGTGCAGGAAAATACCAACCAGACGAACGTGGCAACGGGCTACGTCTCTTGCGGAACGCCTGGCTTATATAGTAACGGCGGGAGTCCTCCAATGAACATTGAGCAGGGGGACTATAACTGCGCCTATGCAGGTGGCGGCGCGACCTACACAGGGCCAACCTGCTTTGTTTATCCGGCGAGTACCTGGATTACGGAATATTGGGTCGTGCATATTGGGACGTTCGGCCAGCCGAATAGCAGTTTCCAGGCTTGGATCGCGCCTGAAGGACAGCCATTGAAGCAATTCATTAATCTGCCGAACTTTAATTTCGGAGACGGGTCGGACCACACAGTTGGGCTAAACGCGATCGAACTGACGCCTTATTTCAGCGGCGCTAACGGCTCGACAACGACGCCCGGGGCGTCCATGTGGTTTGACGATTTGATCATCTCGACGCAGCCGATTGCGGCGCCAACGAACTAATGCACACCTGAGCCGGGGATCCGGTTCCCAAGCGATGAAATCGTCACTATGGTAGTGCCCCCATTGAACCATGCCCATAAATGCCCTCAAGCGCCAGGGGCATTCCTTAGGAGACGGGACAGGAGTTGAACTACCTACTTGGCGGAAGCATCCGCCTTCGCTGGCTCGCGTAGCGAAGCGGTACCGAGGAGAAGTTTACGCAGCAATAGCGCCCCGGTGATGAGAATTCCACCGACCAGAGCTAACCTTGTAGGTTCTGCAAGAGAGCCGAAGAAACTCAGTATGATATCCATGACAATCTGTACTAGGGCAGCCTGAGTGCCAAAGGCTACTTCCGTGTAAGGCTTTTGTTTACATTTAGTTATGACTAAACTGAACTGGGAAACCGCGAAAGAACGGAAGGATATTGTCAAAAGTTGGCCAAAGACTTCCTTAATGGGCGTGAGACGCAAATGTCACATAAAAGAGAAGATCCCGAATCCGGGCCAAATCTCTGGCAGATACCAACCAACACCAACCAAGTTCTACCGCTGGTTGATCTTGCGAGCTGTATAGGTAACTGTTCCAGCTAGCTCTCCTAAATATTCGCGACGAGACCAAACTAACGAACGTGCTTGAAAACCGACGATTTTCAGCTTCTCCACAAGAGAGATAGGAGCCCGACGAACTGAATTTAAGTTAGCGCCGAGATGAACCCAGTTGTAAAGGAAGAGATTAGCGCGCTTCTTGGGGTCATAGAAAGCCATGACGTCGGCGCTGTTTTTCATAGCGCTCGAAGCTTCCTCATGCATACGCCGGTAGAAGAAGGCGTCCGGAATCTCATAGAACTTGCCGTAAAGGGACATTTCCGCGATCAAAGGGAAATCGCCACCATTGTAATTGCGCATGAGACCGGTCTTACGGAACTTATCCGCGCGATTCAGGCCGTAATGAAGATTGCCCAAGCGGATGTTTTTTTGAACGCCAATCCAGCGTTTGCTTGGCTGTTCGTCCATAAGGTGCAGGTGCTCCTCAAAATCTCCGGTGATCTTCCCTTCCGCGTCAATCAATTTGGTGCGGGGATAGGCCACGAATACAGATGGGTCATTGTCGAGGATATTCACCGCGCGCTCCAAGAGGTTGAGGCTGACCAGGTCGTCGGAGGGGGTCCAGCGGAAAAACTCGCCGGTGGCGAGCTCGAAACAACGACGATAATTTCCTGCCGCCCCCAAATTCCGGGGGTTCCGGTAATACCGGATGCGGGGGTCCCTGGCGACATAGTCCCGGCAGATTTCTTCGCTGCGATCCGTCGAACAATTGTCAGTGAGGATTAACTCGAAGTCGCCATAAGTTTGGTTAAGATGGGCTTCGATGGAGGCAGCAACATATTTTTCGCGGTTATAAACCGGCATGCCGATGCTGACGCGTGGTTTGCTCATGATAATTCCTCCAAAAGGTCGCACCCCCGTCCTTGCTTAGGGACCGAAGAGTATCTTTCGCGAATAGAAGCCTTCCGCGAAATTACCAGGGGAATTGGCTTCAATTCCCCGGATGCGCATCAAGCCCTTAAAAGTATCCTCTGAAAACCATTGTTTGTTGCGCTGGGTGGCGAAACAGGCCATCAAATGCTTGATCTTACGATCACAGATGCGACGATCAAAGGGCACGAAAAAGTTGGGTGAGCCGAGGTCGCCGTCATATTTCGGAATCTCGTACTCGAGAATAAAGTGATTGCGCCAGGTGTTCCAAGTGAACCGGTTGAGCACACGGTGATCCTGATGAAGATCCTCCCGGGAATGTGTGAGGATGAGGTCGGGGGATAAGCGATCTTTCAAGGACTCGAAGTACTCCTTGATCTGAGTACCTTCGAAGGGGAAAAAACTGTTTCGGAAATCAAGGATTTCGACGTGTTGCTTGGCGGCGCCTTTGAGGAAGAGAGCGGCGCTGCGCCGAGCTTCGCGCTCGCGGTCCGGCCCGGAGCTGAAGACTACCCAGTGAAAATGGAGATTTCGGCAAGTTCTGAGCAGCTCCAGGATGGCGCCGCCGCAGCCGATCTCAATATCATCGGAATGCGCACCAAGGCAAAGTATCTGCAGGGGCCGGCGAACATTCTCGAAGTTGAGTCGCAACATTACCGGCTCAGTGCCCGTTCATCCACACTTGCCAAGGCGCGTTGCCCTTGGCATAGAGATCATCGAGGTGCTGTTTGTCTTTGAAGGTGTCCATGCACGCCCAGAATCCGTCGTATTGGTAAGCCACCAATTGCTCTTCGGCAATCAAGCGACGGAAGGGTTCGTGGACGAGTTCTTCGCCTTCCTTTAGGTATTTGAAAATATCCTTTTTGAAGACAAAGAAGCCCCCGTTGATGCGCATGGAACTCTTGTTGACGTCTTCGATTTTGGAGACCAGGTCTCCGCCATTCAACGAAACGAGGTGGTAACTGAGATTGGGACGGATGCACAGAAAACTGGCGACCTTGTCATGCTGCCGGAAGTGCTCGATTTGCTTCGGCAGGGGGAGATCGGAAAGACCATCACTGTAGTTAGCCAGGAACATTTCTTCGCCTTCGAGATATTTCTCGACGGCTTTGAGGCGCTGGCCGACGTTGGATGTAATGCCGGTGTCAGCGAAGGTGATCCGCCAATCATGGATATCGCGATTGATAAGGTCAATATTTTTGCCACCAGCGGAAAGGATGAAATCGTTCGAGACATATTCGTCATAGTTGACGAAATAATTCTTAATGGTGTCGGCGCGATGCCCCAGACAAAGGATGAAATCCTTATGGCCATAATGGGCGTAATACTTCATAACGTGCCAAAGGATGGGGCGGTAGCCAATGGTAGCCATTGGCTTAGGTATATTCTCGGCGTAGTCGCGCAGACGCAAGCCGAGACCGCCGCAGAACAAAACGACTTTCATGGCTTACCTCACTTCCCTTCCGAGCAATTTGGGCGAAAGGTCATAGCCCAATGCCCTCGTAGCTAACGAAATCGTGCTTATCAAGCATGCGCCGCCCATCGATGAAGAGCGGAGGCTGCTGCTGCTTTCGGAGCAATTCGGGAACCTTTTTAAACTCATCCCAGCGAGTTACGAGAATGACAGCCTGGGCTTCGGAGATGGCCGCAGCCAAGTCGTCACAGATTTGGACGGAATCTCCGTTAAAGAGGTGGCGAGCTTCCTCGGCAGCGGCGGGGTCGTATGCTTTCAGCCGAGCGCCCTGTTCTGAAAGCGCGCGAATAATAGGGATCGCCGGCGATTCGCGCATGTCGTTGGTGTCCGGGCGGAATGACAAGCCCAGGACAGAGACGCGTACGCCTTCTAGAGAAGGATAGTGCCTTCTCAGCAGCCCCAGGACTCTTTCTGGCTGGTGCTCGTTGATCTGGATGACGGCGTCGAGCAAATTCATGGGCAACCCGGCATTGCGGCCGTGCGCCACGAGAGCCTTGACGTCTTTAGGTAAACAACTTCCGCCAAAACCACAACCGGCTGCCAAAAAGGAGAGAATAGCTGGCCCTTTGCGGGTGCCATCGGGAAGGGTCAGGGAAAGGTAGTTGCTGAGATGTACTCCGCGCATTACGTCGACAGAATCGATGCCGCCAAGGGTCGAACCAAGATTGGCAATCTCGTTCGAGAAGGAGATCATCGTGGCCAAGAGCGCGTTGGAGGCGTACTTGATCATCTCGGCGGTCTTGCAATTGGTGCGGAGCTTGTCGACCGACCCAAAGCCGGCGTACAGTCCGTCGAGGGTGGAAATGGTGCGCTCGTCGATGCCACCGAGAACGATACGGTCCGGATGCATGAAGTCGTCGACGGCTTCGCCCTCGGTGAGAAACTCGGGATTCATCCCCAGGCCGAAATCCGCACCGGCCCGTTTCCCGGAAGCCTCCTCGAGAATGGGGAGGACAACGGAATCGGTAGTGCCAGGAACCACGGTGCTCTTGACGACCACGACGTGATAAGACGTTTTGGCGCGTAAAGCTTCACCGATCTGACGCGAAACTTCCTTGATGAAACGGAGGTCGATCTCTGCACCTGAAAAGGGAGTGCCAACAGCAATGAGCGAGAGCTCTGAATCGAGAACCGCCTGGCGAAGATCGGTGCTTGCCTGCAGCTTGCCTCCAATGTGTTTGCGGAGCAGCGGCTCAAGACCGCGTTCAAAGATCGGAGGTATGCCCTTGAGGATGCTATCCACCTTGCGCTGGTCGGAGTCGACGCAAACCACGTCGTGGCCCTTCTCAGCGAGGCAGACGCCACTCACCAGACCTACGTATCCAGTGCCTATGACCGAGACCCTCATCAAGCCTCATCCGCAACGCGATTGCCCGCATACCAGAGAAGAGAACGCCTGAGCCCTTCATCAATCTGGATGGATGGGTTGTAGCCGAGCTGTTTGCGAGCTTTGTCGATGATGGGGCAGCGGCGGCTAGGATTGTCCAGGAGATAGTCTTTATCCGCGCTTTGCTGCCGGACAATCTTCCCTTGATAACCGAAAAGAACGCGAGCTTGCGCGACTATTCTTTCGGCGAGCTCTAACATGGAAATCTCGGGATTTTCAACGCCGATGTTGTATGCCTCTCCGGGCTTTGCTTTGATCAGGATCTTGTAGTAGCCGCAGATGGCGTCTGCGACATAGCAAAAAGTGCGCCTGGGAGATCCATCGGACAGCATAACTATGTCGCGAAAGTTGAGAACATCACGTGCGTAGTCCGGGAGGACGCGTCTATCGGTGATTTTTAGGCCCGGACCATAGTTGTTAAACGGACGGGCAGACTTCACGGGCACGTTGTATTGTTGTGCGAAATTGACGCACAGAGTTTCGCCGTAGCGCTTGGCTTCATCGTAACAGGCGCGCGGGCCGGTGCAGGAGACGAGGCCGCGATAGGTTTCCGGGGTAGGGATATTCTCGGGCGAAGGATCACCATAGATTTCGCTGCTGGAGTAAAAGAGGAAGCCCCCAAAAGCCTTGCCAGACTTGATCCGGCCAAGGGCGTAGTCGAGGAGGTTACGCAACCCATTGATGTTGGCATCCATTGTGCCTATGGGATCCTTGCGATAGTAGGTTGGCGAAGCGATGGATGCCGCGTGAATAATGTACTCGAATTCACCCATCTCTGCTGGAAGCGGTTGTGCGAGGTTGTGCGTGCGAAGGTGAAGGTGAGGATTGTCTTCGAGCTGCTTGAGCCAGTCCGGCACGCCGCGGATGTAACTATCGAAAACCGTCACGTCGATGGCCGGCCCGGAACGTGTCCGATTCCAATACAGCGCTGATTGCACCAAGTAGTGGCCGAGGAAGCCCGCTCCCCCGGTAATCAGCAGGCGACGACCCGCAAGTTCTGGAAACTCCTCATTGAGATTCGTGCAGATGTATTCCAGATCATTTTCAACAACTTGTTGAGCCTTGAGGCGCTCGTTTTGTTCGGTGATGGTAGTCGTTGTCATGAAAGTCGGGGAGCCCCTAGGCGTGAACTGCCGAATAGAAGTACTGGTTTTGTTCCGCACGAAGTTTGTCCGCCAAACGGCCGGGCGGAAGTTCGACATCGGAATAGGTGATCAGCTGGTCTTTGGAAATGTCGCGCAGCAGGCGGCACTTCTCCGAGAGCCCCATAGGCAAGGCATTTTCCTGCTGGGCAGTTTCGGAGTTTTCGATTACGCCGTAGCAAGTAAATCCACCAATACCGTCCAGGGTTTCGCCGGCCTTAAGATCACGTTTGGCAATGGTGGCCACGTCGCAGACCGGCTTGCCGATCGGCGAAGTGGTCGAATCCTGGAAAAGGGCGGCCCGCGCGATTGTCGGAATCACCTGCACCTGTGGAAGGTGAAATGGCGTATAGAAGAGATAGAACGGACCCTCGCCCATCTTGAAAAAGTTCATGTATTGCGCGTTGACAGGATCCTTGCTGTAGCCAATGACAAAAACGCCGGTGTGTGGCTCCGCGCCGATCAGAAAATCGACTATTCCACCATTGAGTAGCTTCTCTTCCGGAAAGAGATTCACGGCTTCTTTGACGTGAGCGCATTTTGGTCCATACATGCCGCGCTTGCCGACACCTAGGCCCGTAGAATTCGCCAGAATGGTGCACTCCATCGATAGCTTGGTGCCGTCCGCGAAGGATGTAATCATTGCAGCCGATTGGTTAACGCGCTCCGCGAAGGCTTTCTGGGTTTCTGGAGTGCGATAGGGGTCGAGCAATCCCTTTAGATTGCCGGCGGCAACGGGCTTGAAACCGATGGTTTTCACAAAGCGGAAGAGATTGACGGCCACGCCCGGTTCATCACCATCGGTGTAGGTGATGACTACGTTGTTGCGATCAGCGTAGGTTTTGAGAATCGGACCCACCGTGGCGTCAAGCACAGCATTGAAAAGGACCACGTGCTTCTTGTTCTCCAGGGAGCGAACAACGACGTGGGCACCGAGCTCCAGGTCACTGGTGGCGTCAATGATGACGTCGATGTTTGAAGCATCGCAGAGAAGATTGGGATCATCCGTGATGGATACTTCGCCGCGGGAAATCGCTGCATCTAGCATGGCGACGGTGCTCGGACTCTGATATTGATGGATACCGGCGTCGCGCAGAGCCTGTTGCGCTTTGGAAATTGTGCGGTTGGAGATGGCGGCCAAACGGATACCAAGTGGAGGTTTGAGCAACTGATTGGCTATTCCGCGACCCATGTAACCGGCACCGATAATGCCGACACGGATTGGCTTGCCTTGCTTTTCTCTTTTTTCAAGAGCGACATCAACTATAACCATGGGGGCTCCGTAGAAAGGTCAGGGTATCCAGCTAAGCAATCACAGTTTCATAATCAGCCCAGAAGCGATCGGCATCGGATATCACACCGACCGGAAGCGGCCATTCAATTCCAAACGCATGATCATCAAAGCGAACGCCGCGAGCAGAAGCGGGAGCGTAGACGGCGCTTGTTAGATACTCGATTTCGGCATCGTCAACGAGAGTCTGATAGCCGTGAGCGCAGCCTTCCGGGATGTAAAGGGTTTTGTGATTATTAGCCGATAACTCAAATCCAGCCCACGCTTTGTGAGTTGGCGATGAAGGACGTAGATCCACCACGACGTCATAGACCGCGCCACGAGTGCACCGTACCGTCTTGGCTTCCTCATGCGGGGAAGTTTGGAAGTGCATACCGCGCACGCAACCTCTCTTTAGGGTAAAGGCCACGTTTATCTGGGCGACATGAGAGACAAGGCCGCGCTCCTTAAACTCGTTCATGCACCACGAACGCGCGAAGAAGCCACGGTCATCGCTTCTGGGTTCGATGTCGATAAGAAAAGCACCTTTCACTCTAGTTTCCGTAAATCGCATACTTGAGATATCAGTTTGCCCGCGCTTGGTTCGGCTGAGCGCCAATAAGGGCGAGTACGGTGTCGTACTGTTCATCAAGAGACTTGCGCAATGGCGCCAGATGCTCGGCGATCTGTTTCTTGATAGCCGGCGCGTTGGCCTCCAGCGCTTTGAAGCGCTCAATCAAGTCTTCGGTCTTAAAGTCGGCGATGTTGAGGACGAAATCTCCCTGGCCGGCCTGTGCGAGAAGAGCGCGGCTCTTTTCGTGATAAGCAACGCCCAAAACCGGTTTGTTCATCATTAGAGATATCAATATGCCGTGGTAGCGGTTCGCGATCACCAAATCTGCCCGCTCAATTTCCGAAACCAGATCTTCGAGTCCCTGTATCTTCTGGCCTGCGAGTAGGTTCGGAGAATTGCCCGTACCATTCATCGCTTTCCGAATATCGTTGATGGTCAATGAGTCTGCGCGGACCTGCGTCGGGAAAAAGAGCACAGAGTGCCCGCTCTTGTCCAGCCATTCAGCGAATTTTGCAAATTTCCGAACGTAATCGTCGTAGCGTGGGGGATCAGGAGTGGGCCAATATCGCCCGTCGAAAAAAGGAACCGGATTTGTTCCGACCACCACGCGGGCGCCACCCGAAGGCGCCGACTTCGGCGTAGGCAACTGGAGACTATAGACGAGGTCGGGAAGAACGGGGTGCCCCCCCCTAATCTTCAAACTCTCCATCAGCCGACTGGAGATTGCGTCTCGATAAGACCGGTAATTCACTCTGTCCAGAACTCTTCTGAAGAACCACTTACTTAATGGAGAATTAATGGGGCCAGCGCCGACACTAAGTATGGCGACCTTTGTTGCTGTCAGTTTGGCCAGCCAAGTCCATTTGTAGAGCGTATAAGGAAAACCCCAAGCGCCACCGTATCCGTCGTTCAATTGCTGAGAGCCAGCGACCAGAAGGAGATCGACGCCTTTCAAGCGGCGATACGAGTCGAGGAGGAACTTTGGCTCAGCAATCACCACGGGAGCGAGTTCCAGGAGGCGGCGAATAGCCTGAATGAAAGCAGAAACCCCGGGAACGGATTTCAGTTTGGATTTTAAATTGGAGCGAGTCGGCCCGGGATGGCCCGTGGCGGAGACGGTAACGGCACTCGGTTCAGAAGAGCCGGAGTCCTCCACCTCTGGCGCTGGTGAAAATTGCCGGATGGGGTAAGAAGGAATGCCATGACGAAGCTGGGTATCTTGGGGATTAATGGTAAAGCCGATGATCTGCGCATCGGGTAGGCGCAGCCGGACGTTTTGCACGACAGCGGCTAGGAGAGCCTCGTCCCCCAGGTTCTTCGTACCGCCGTGACTGAAAACACCAATCCTCTTTTGAACTTCAGCAACCAAAGGATTCCTCCAGATGATGAGTTATCCTCAAAGAAAGTCTCTCAGCGCTCTTTCCTTGCCAGGAAGATCATTTGCCAACCAAGGCCTGCGCGCTCCTTTAATTCGTCGATCTTCTCCTGTGACATGATCAGGCGCGCGAGGGAATTAAGCTTGTATGAATTGAGGAAACGCAGGAGGCCTAGGCTGCCATGGGGAATAATGGTGGAACTCTTGAGAATTTTAAAGCGCGGAGCAAGCATTTTCTTCAGATCAGGACGGCTCAGTTGATGAGCGATATGCTGAGGGGGTTGAACGTTCCAACCTACGTCCCCAAGTCGATCCATGACCCACTTATTTCCAGTAGTGATGATAAAGTAGCCGCCGACTTTCAAGACTTCCGCGGCGAAATCGACATACATCGCCTGATCCTCAACATGCGCTATGACTTCTTGGGAAACGACAATCTCAAAAAAATCCTTGGGGAGATTCGATTGGTAGATGTTGCCAGCCTGGTACTGGATGTCTGGCCGCCGCGCCTGGGCGGCAGCAATGCCGTCCGGAGAGAGGTCAATCCCGTGTGCTTCGCCGAGATCTGTGAGCCGCTCGGTGAACCAACCCCGGCCGCAGCCAAGATCCAAGATGCGCGGTTTACCGAGATTCAAGCCGCGTATCAGACCTAGAATCTCCTGAGCCCGGCGCTCGGTCCAGGCATTTAGGACCTTGCGATCTTCCCAATTCTGCCAGTGCCAGTCCCAGAATTGTCGCTGGTCGTCAATCGAAGGAATTTTTCGAGCGGTGGACATACTGCCTTGTCTCCCAGGAACCGGCTGTGGCTTGTTTTCCAATTTTTCTCAAAAGATAGTAGGAGGACGAGGCCGCCGAGAATCCATCATCTTTCTCACGACGTCACCCGGGTCCCAAGCCATCTCAAACTGAATTGGGCGTTAGTACCTGTTACCCGCAGGTGCGCGCGCCTGTTCAGCAGGTGGAAAAGCACGATGGTAGCCAAAATCCGGAATGAGAAAAAAAGAATAAGTCTTTTTTATTCAATCACTTAAATAAGCGTTCTCCCAATGTAGATTACCTAGAGTTTCTTGCATCTTCCCAAATGTGGTACTGTTTTGCCCTATTGACGCGGACAGCCGCGTGCAGGGGTTGGTTGCCGCTCTCGGTAGATTGTTAAAGTGCTCTTTTTCATGGACTTGAAAGGCCTTATGAACAACTCTGATGGCCCCAGAAGTGCGACACAATAGGGGTCTTGCCAGGGATATATGCCCGTCCATACTGCTGAAAGACAAGTTTCGCCCAAATCGCCCCTGAAGAAGGCCGGAATCGTTCGGAACGTACTTTCGAACTGGGGTGCATACGTCCTTGCGATGGCGGTGAATTTTTTCGTTTCTCCGTATGTCATACACCACTTGGGAGATACAGGATACGGGGTTTGGACAGTCATTCTGTCTCTGACTGGATATCTCGGACTTCTTGACCTGGGGGTCAGGGGAGCAGTTACCCGGTATGTGGCGAAATTTCATGCACAGGAAGATCATACCAAGGCAAGCAGCTTAGCCTCCTCGGCGGTTGTAATCTTCGCCACAGCAGGGCTGATAGCCATGCTTGTATCGGCTCTCTTTGCCGCCCTTGTAGTGGACCGAATGAAAATTCCCGTGGCGTATCTGGGGTCAGCACGCATTGTCTTGCTCCTGACCGGACTGAGTATCGCGATTTCTCTGGTGAACGGAGTTTATGGGGGAATCCTGGTTGGATTGCAGCGCTTCGACGTTACGAACAGTATTGAAATCTCACTCAACCTTGTGCGTGCGGGAGCGATTATTGGGGCACTTCACGCTGGCTATGGGATCGTCACGCTTGCTGTCGTGCAATTGGGCTTTACGGCGCTCAGATGGGCTTCCAATGTCTATCTGGCGCGTCGAAATTATCCTCAGCTAAAGGTACGGCTTTCGGGAGCAAGCAAGACGGGCATGAAGTTGATCTTTTCCTTCAGCGTCTTCTCGTTCCTGCTTCATGTAAGCGGCAGTCTAATCTATGCGACGGACAACATCGTCATCGGTGCGTTCCTGCCGATCTCGGCGGTGACCTTCTATGTGATCGCGGGGAATTTGACCGAGTATACCCGGACGCTTGTATCGGGCATTTCCCAAACCATGACGCCCCTGGCAAGTTCGACCGAGGCGCGTCAAGATCAGAAGCAGTTGCAGCGAATGGTGTTGTTCAGTAGCCGCACCGGTTCTATGGTGGTGCTGCCCGTCGCGCTGACATTCATGTTAAGGGGAAGCAACTTCGTAGGACTCTGGATGGGGCCGCAGTACGCAGTGCTCTCGGGCAAAGTGCTTTGGGTGCTTTCCCTCGCGCTATTGTTTTGGGCGGCCAATTCCGTCACCGCCGGAACTATGCTGGGCCTTAGTAAACATAAACCGTTAGTCCCAGCGCTGCTCCTGGAAGGTCTCCTTAATTTGTGTCTCAGCATTCTTTGGGTGCGCGGAACCCTCGGCATCCTTGGTGTGGCCTGGGGTACGGTGATTCCGAATTTCATTTCTAGCTTGATTTTCTGGCCTTGGTACGTCCGCCGCACGCTTCAGATTGATCCTCTTAGGTACGCAGTATCCGCCTGGGTTCGCCCAGGCATTGCGATTCTTCCCTTTGCGATCGCGACCTTTGCTATTGAACATTTTTTACCGGCAACGAATCTGATTGTCTTCTTTTCACAAGTAGCCTGCATACTTCCTCTGGCAGCCATTGGGTATTGGCTGGTGTGCCTCGAACCTGAACAGCGCACTGAGTACTCGCGGCGCTTCGCCACCCTCCTAGGACGCGCGCCAGCACACGAGTGAGACCCTGATAGCACGCCCACGGCCCTCAACTTCGAGGACTTAGCATCAGATTACGATGGAGTTGACGTCGTCGACCAGGGCACCCAAGGGGGAAAAATCAAAATCGTGAATCAGTTTTTGGAGCTTCTTGGGCGTGCCTCGCAAACCGACGTAGTGGCGGATGCGCGCAGTAAGGCTTCCATTCATCCTCGGCTGTTCTGGATCAATCTCCCAGGGGTGGATGTACACGCACACGGGAAGATTCTCCCTGCGATTGAGTAGATTGATCACGCAGCGTGTATACCAATAGGGTAGAAAGCGAAAATAGGCGCCGCCCCCGAAGGGCGATCGGCGCCCACCAAAATCGAGCGTGGACATGGGGAATTCGACGATCGACCCATTCGGAGTTCGGATCCGATGAGGATGTCGCGGAGAATCCGGAATACCATAGTTGGGATGCTTAACCGGAAAAATGCTGGAATCGAAGCGAAACCCTAGCTCGACTAAAATCTCTAGAGCCCAAAATGATTCTCGAGTAATGGAAAAGCTCGGAGCGCGATAGCCATACACGGGCGACCCGCTGGAATCCTCCAGAAGTTGTTTCGCTTCTTGTGTATCCTCCCGAAACTCTTGGGGAGTCATCTCGTAGACGGTGCGGTGGCGGAGGCTATGACAAGCGATCTCGTGTCCGCGTTCGGCGACTTGCCGGACGAGTTGCGGGTACTGCTTTGCCACCCAGGCCAAAGTAAAGAATGTCGCTTTGCAACCAGCTTCGTCCAACCAGTCCAGCAGCAAATGAGTGTTCCGTTCGACGCGGCTCTGGCGCGAACTCCAGTCGTCCGGTGGATTGCTGGAGCTGAAAGCACTAACGTGATAGTAATCTTCCAAATCGATGGTCAGGGCGTTCTTCATCAGCATCTTTCTAACAACGAATTCACAGCGATTTCATAGACCTTGCGATAGCGCTCCGTGACGGTTGTCCAGTTGCTTTCCGCGCAAACTTTAGCTCTTGCATTCCTTCCCAATACGCGGCGCAGCTTCTGGTCCTGCAACAAGCGGGTGGCTTGGCGGCAAAAGTCGTCGATGTCGCCTGATTCGAACAGTGCCCCGGTTTTCTCGGGTTCGATCAATTCTCTAATCCCGCCCACGTTACTTCCCAGCACTGCCTTTCCGAGGGCCATAGCCTCAAGAGGCTTAAGCGGCGTAACCATCTCCGTAATGCGCGAACTTCGTCTCGGATAGACCAAGACGTCGAGGATGGAGTAATACCGCTCGATATCTTCGTGAGGCACGCGGCCCAAATAAGTAACAAAGCCTTCGGCGTTCACTTGTTCGATGGCGTTGCGGACACCATCAGCCTCGGCACCGTCACCGATGATGAGAAGCTTGCACGGGACACCACGTGCATGCAGTGCAGCTGTAGCTTGAACCAGCCACGCCACACCTTCCCAAGGGAAAAAAGTTCCTATAAATCCTAGTGTTGGCGTGTCCTCGAGGTGGAGTTCCTTTGCAAGAGCCTGGTCGTAAGCTCTTGGCGCGAAGCGTGCAACGTCCACTCCATTCGGTACGAAAAACAACTTTTCCTGCGGAATACCGCGCGACGCGAGGTCTCTGAGCATGGGTCGCGCAATTGCAACAACAGCATTCGCGCGTTTTGCTACATGCGATTCAAGAAATCTCGTGAGTCTGTAGCGCAAGGATGTTGGCTTCTGGGGCAAGCCATCTTCCCAAAAAGAGCGAATTTCATACACAAAAGGGATGCCTGCCACCGCTGCGACACGAGCTGCGGCGAGTCCACAAAGGGCCGGTGAGTGCGCATGAATCAAGTCAAATCTCTCATTCGCCAAAATTCGCATCATGTTCTTTTCAAGGAGGCGAACGACTCCGTATTCTCGGAGGACCGGAAACCTGCGGTGAATTGCCTTCCAGGCCCACGAGGAGCTTGACGGGACGCGATAGTAGTTGACGGAATCCAGGACCAGATCCTGAGCGGCGGGGTCATCAAGATTGTGCAACGGGCTTGTGACCACTGCAGGATGCCAGCCAAGGCTCTTTTGGGCGGCAATAAGACTTCGGCTGCGATTGCCGTAGCCGTCAAGCACGGGCCAGGAATGGTCCAGGACGTGGAGGATTCGAAAGGACAAGGCTCAGGAGTCCTTGCCAGCAAGATGAACATCCCCTTTTGGCGCAGCCGGCGTTTCGCGAATTGTCTGCCAAGTCGGCGAAAGCGTGCCGGTAAGAAACCGGAAGATTCCGAGCAAAGACGCAGCATTCACGACGCAAAAGTAATAGGGCAAATAGAAATGCTTCGGGATGCTGGTCCGTTTTTCCAGGAGCCATCCGGCGATGGCCACCGCGTAGAAGACAAATTGTAGCCAGAAGGCAACGTAGTAAGCCGGCGAGTTGGAGAGCAGGCCGCTCGAAACGATTAAGAGAATTAAGTACAAAGGCGCAAACCAACGAAGAAGTTTGTGCGAGACAAGCGCCAACCAGTGTCGCGGCTGAATCCAAGGAAGAATGACGCGCGGTTCACGACGAATCGCGTTCAGGCTGCGACTGATGATACGCACCTTTCGTCGAAATTCTTTTGGAAAGCTTTCGCCGGCCTCTTCAAAACAGACGGCTGCCGGTTCGTACACGCCCCGGAAGTTATTCGCGACGATTTGAAGCGGATTCAAGAAATCATTGATATCTGTGGGTAGAAGCGGCAGAAAAAGTTCCTTACGGATCGCGTAAATTGCGCCGTCACCTCCAACGACTGAGCCGAATTGAGACTCAAGGCGTTTCAGTTGGGTTTCCATCTTCCAATAGAATCCTTCTGATTCCGCTGCGGCTGTCCTCCCTGCCGTCTCCGAGTATTTGGCGTTTCCTACGACGTAGCCGATGGACGGGTCCGAGAAATGTCGAACCAACTGAAGGAGCGCATCTCCTTGATAGATCGCGTTTGCGTCCGAAAATACAATGATCTCGCCCGTGCTCTGAGCCACACCCAAGTTCAAGCCGGCCGCCTTCCCAAGCCGCTGATTTTGGCGAACCAATCGAATACCATGCGCTTCGTAGGAATAGACAATTTCATCTGTCCTATCGTCAGAGCAATCCGACACCACCACAATTTCTAGCTGTCCCGGTGAATAATCAAGCGCAAGGCTGTTCTCTATTTTGCAGGCAATCACACCACTCTCGTTGTACGCCGACACCAGCAGGGTGATTTTGGGACGAAACCGATCACTTACCGCGTGTGGCTTTGCGAAAGTTTTTGACAGCAACCACATGAGCGCGGGATAGAGCACATAGACGTACGCCACCAAGAATGCACAAGTCCAAAAAATCAGCTTAAGACTCAAGTCATTCATCGTTTGCCTTTGTCGTGGAAGCCCTGAGGTGCATCGGAAGCTGTACGGCGTTCAAGCATGATTGTTAAGGCAGCTTTTCCTTCTGCGCCGAAGCAAGCGGCGCTGGCTTTTTCTTGCCGACCAGCACCTTCAATGATCCATCCACGGGGTCTTTGTATCCGACGAACAGACTGTCATTCTTATCCATCGTCATACTGCTATCAAAGTACGTGGCGCCGAGTGAAGGTAAAAGAAGTTGGGGACGCCATTGATGGCCGTCCCACCAAATGTGCTCCAACCCTTTCAGACTTTCAAATACGATGTGAAGTGCACCCGTGGAATCCCGGACCATTGAACTCCGAAAGTTTCTCCAACTGTACTGCCCAAAAGGTGGTAGTTCCTCGATGATTTCTTTTTTCCACTTCCCTTGGGCAAAGCTTGCCAGCCTCAGCGACTGTTCGTCGTAATAACAGATCAACGGATTTCCCTGTCCGTCCAGAATCAAGGAAGATCCCATTCCTCTTTGTCCGCCAGGGCTATCTTTTGGTGAGTCAATTAAAACGGTGTTCCAGCTTGCTCCGTTGAACGCCGTATATTTCAATTCGCCAGTCGGAAACCAAGTGTAGGACATCTGCGGGTAGTTATGGGCGTCTAGCATCATGGAATTCCATTTGCCCGGCAGGGCACCTCCACCGCCTTCGATGGATTGTGCCGCCCAAACGCCGTCCTTGAGGATTGCGTATCGAAAGTAGGTGCCGCTTTCCAGATACCACGAAATTTGCGGCTGCCCGGCGGCAGACACCCTGATTGAGCACCAGAACCCGACCACGCCGCTCCCTGAGTCGACCGGTTGCACGTGCCATTTGCTGCCCTCCCAATGAGCGTACTTTAACGTGTGTGGGGTATAGCAAACGTGCGGGTTTGAATCAGAATCGACGGTGATTCTCGTCAACATGAAACCGAGTCCATGATCAAGCGGCATGTTGAACCATTTCCCGTCTGCCGCGGACCTAAAGGCATATTTCAACATGCCGCCTGTTGCCGCGTAGTAGCTGAGGTGCAAGTTGCCCTCGGAATCCGCAACAATCGATGTGCTCTCCGCCTGAACGTCGACGTTTTCCACGGTCCATGTCCAGGTCTGACCAGTGGCCTGGGAGGGAAATATAGAAACAATTATCAAGGCGGCACAACCGAAACATCTCAGTGCGAATGACCGCCGCGCGCCTGAAAAACGCCAAGGTTCGATCAGATTTCTTATGCTTATCCCCATAGCTGGCTGTGAAATCATGCTAAGACCGCCTCTGACGGATGATCGTGCTCGAGTGCTGCGGGTTCGTCGAGCGTTTGGCTCGCAATGCTGGCCGATAATTCTCTGCGGTAAAGGACCTTAAGGATAACTACAAATCCAATAATCTGATAAATAACATCAAGATAAACGAACCCCAGGAAGGCCCCGCTTACCATGAAGGCCAGGATGGATACTTCCACCATGTGGGCGTAGTCGATGAGGTAAGTCGCGGTGGCCACGCGTCGAGCTGCCCGGCGCAATCTCCAAAGGCTCCAGTAGCAAGAACCAATCAGCAGCAAGAACAGCCCCAGTCCAACAAAGCCTTGGTCTCCCAGAAGTTGAAAATAGATGCTGTGGGGGGCGCTTGAGGGCTGACCTAGCGGTAGTGGCCTGGGCTCATAGCGCTGGAAGACGTCGACATTGGGAAGCACGTCGAAGGAGCCGCCGGTAATTGGATAGTCCTTCGCGAGATTCCAGGCAGTTCCCCACGAAATGAGTCTCTCTTCCGCCGAGGTGTCCAGGTTGCCGTGCATGAAGTGGCCCATACGGTCCATCCAGGCGGAGGGCGCAAGGCTCAAAACCAGTAGAGCCGCAGTTGCAAGAAAAAACATGCCCACGATTTTGTGTCGGGATTTCAACATGATCGCGGTGAGGACCGCGAATAGACCGAGCAGTGCTCCTCGAGAATAAGTCAGCAAAATTACAAGCAGCGTGCAGCCGAAAGTGATCCATAGCAGAATCTTGAGCCAGCGCGTCTTTTCCTGGCGCGCCAAGAAAAACAGCAGCGGAAGGGTCATGTTGAGTGCCAGACCAAAAGCATTGTTATCCGATAAAAATGAGTCTGGCGGGCCCCACACTCGAGACTCTCCTGCGGTGCGCAGCCCAAACAATGCGCTTTTCACAGCCAATAGCCCGAGGCTGCCTGCCGTTACAAGCATGATTCCTCGGAGCCTTTCTTTTGTGAAGATGAGCATGACCATTACGAAGGTAAATAAAACGATCTTGCTGACGTGGCTCATCTGGTATTTGGCATCGAGCATGTTTCCGGCGAACAGGGGAATCCCCTGAGCGTGAACATAGGAGATGAAGAACCACACCAAGAGCAGCAACAGGAGTACGCTCTCTAAAGTGAATAGCGAGCGCATCGACTTTTTGGCAAAAACGAAGCCCGCAAGAGTCGGTACCGCCACGGCCATCGCTACTGGGAAATCGTGTGCGTAAGACCAGGTGAAGCGATGAGGATTGAAGTAGGTTACCCAGACATACATCAGAGTGCCAAAATAGGGATTTACAAAACAGAAAGGCACCGACCCGAGTATGATTGCCAATACGAGAAAATCACGCATGGGCCTCTAGACCTCACACCGGCTCTGCTGTACTTGCCTGCTCAATTCGTCCGTTCCGTTATCGGTCTCAAGCGGGTCTGGATATTCCAGGAAAACTCGTCCAAGGGTAAGCGCGAAAGAAGCCATCGAATCGCTGTCGTCGACTTGTATTCGCCGCAAGCGAAATGGATTCGTGGTTGGCAGATTGCATCCCTCTAAGGTTGTCACCGCTGAGCGATATCCCGAGCGTGCCAGGAAGGCTTCTGCGGCCGGGCTAACGTCAGAAAGTTTGCCGAAAGGGTAAGCGAAATCCGCCACAGGAACACCAAGCCGCTCTTCCAGCAACCGCTTTGACCGCGCTAATTCTTCCTCAAAATCAGATGGATCTAGTTGGCTTACTGCTGGATGAGACATAGTGTGCGCGCCAATAAACAAACCGCCTTTTTGCATCGCGCGAACTTGCTCCCAGTTGAGCATTCGCTCCTCAAGTTCGGTTTGCTGCACCGGGAGGATCTGCTCAAATCTGGCGCACCAAGCTCGCCGGAGATGGTCTGGAATGGTGCGGAGATAGCACACGATCTGCCAGACGATTTGCAGGCGATCTTCGCCCGATCCAAGCTCGAACCGCGTTAATCGATCTAAGGGGACGTCAAGTGTGTTGCCTGGCGCGTTCTTTACTGCCACGAAGATACGGTCATACCACGGCGGCTCGCCCGTCTCCATGCAGCGACCGATCAAATAGACCGTGGCGGGGATTGCGTACTTTTGCAGTGCGGGAAAGGCATGCGTATAAAGATCGCGATATCCGTCATCAAAGGTCACCGCCACGGTGGGTTCTACGAGTCGAGCTTCGCGTAATTCGCTGCAAAGCTGGTCGAGAGAAACGACGCGGTAATGTTGTGTCAGGTAACGCATCTGGGCTTCAAACTCACTCGGTTTGAGACGGGAAAACAGCGGAACTCCATCCGTTCCCACGCGGTGATAGCAAAGAACAGCAAACTTCGGCGTTACTCGCCGGCGCAGGTTTGGCAGGCGTGAGCCAATTGCGCGGCTCAATTCAAACTTGTTCGCCACCCGCTCCACGCATCGTACGAGGCCAACTCGATACATCGTATTGACCACGGACCGCCTTACCTGTTCTTTGATCCCCACTGGACGGCGAGTGCGTGAGCTGCTCGAAACGGTATCGTTGTGTGAGTGCTCAGCTGACATGGACGGCCTCGCGCGAACGCTCCAGGTGTTTCCGATGCCAGATCTCCAGCGCCACGAAATACCACACGATTTCGCCGTAATAATTTGGTTGTGCTTTGTGCAAACGCATCAGCTTTGTGCAGAAATCCTTGCGGAAGTACCCGCGTTGCAGTGTTCGGGAATCATTTAGTATGTCCTGCATCAGGCTTCTCATGCGTGAATTTTCGAGCAGCCATTGCGCAACAGGAACCCCAAAGCCGTGCTTCTTCTTGTACAAGATCTTCTCTGGCAAGATGCCTTTCATCGCCTGCTTGAAGATGTAGCGCTTCTCAAATCCTCGCAGTTTCAGTGATGCGGGGATTTGGCCGGCGAACTCCACTAAGCGGTCGTCGAGCAATGGGTATCGGACATTCACGCCCGCAAGTTCCGCTGTCCCTGAAACCTTTCGAATGTCGTTGTCAGCCAGCGTCATCTTTAAGTCCAGATACAGAATGCGGTTCAACTCGCTTTTTGCCTTGGCTCTCGCGAAGTGCCCCTCGGGTATCTGCAGCCAGGTATCACTTCCCACCTTCTGCAAGAAACCGTCATCGAAGATCTCTTCGGGAGGCAGGCTCAGGAAAAAACCGTACGAGAGCATGCGCCTGGGATTGGGAATGTTTGCCCGGCGGACGTATCGTCGTGGCAGGCTCCATTTGCTTTCATCATTTGGAAGAAGTTTGACCATTGGTTCAATCAGCCCGGTTCGGAGCCATTTCGGCACATGCTGGTACAGTGCAAAGCGCTTGTCGAAGGCATAGCGTTCGTTTCCTGCGAAGAGTTCGTCACCACCGTCGCCGGCAAGGAGTGTTCCAACACCGTGATCCCGTGCGAGTGCCGCACAGTAGTACGAGCCAATCGCCGAGGAGTTCGCGAATGGTTCGTGGTAGTAGTCGAATATCTTGTCGATAATTTCAGTTGCATCCTGCGGAACCAAAAACTTTTCGAAGTGGTCGGTATGAAAGGTAGTAGCAGCTGTCCTGGCGAAATCGATTTCGCTGAATCCTGACTCTTCGAACGCTATGGAGAAGCTCTGCGTCGGTTTTAGCTGCTCACTTGCAAAAGCCACAACTGAACTGCTATCCGTGCCGCCGCTCAGGAAACAGCCTGCATTCGACGGAGAGCATCCTCGAAGGTGCCGGTGTACCGCTCCGCGCAGACTCCCTTGCAGCTTCCCCGACCAATCCGCTACATTGGTGTCAGTACTCTCCGGATAGGTAGCATCCCAGTACTGCGAATCGACCGCCAATCCATCCTTGAATATCAGTAGAGTGCCCGGACGAAGCTTTTCGGTGCCGCAGTCACTGGAAAGTGGCGCGGGGACGCAGGCAAACAAGAGAAATTGCAGAATGGCAGTGGGATTGGCTTCGGGCGGTGCAGTTTGCACGGATCGAATGGCACCTAGCCGGGAAGCAAAAAGCAGCCGTGTTCCCTCGCGGCGCCAGTAAAGGCTCTTTAATCCCAATCGATCAATCGCAAGGAGCAGCTTCCCTGACTTCTCATCCCACAGGGCGAGAGAGAACGCTCCGTGCAACCGTTTGACAAAGTCTATTCCTTCCTTCAGATACAGGCGGACGATCAACTCCGCAGCCGGTAAGCCCGCCACATCATCCGGCGTAAGCGACAATGCATCAGCCGCGGGCTGCAAATCGATCAGATCCGCGTCCACGGCGGCGTAGACACCATTCAAAACGCAAGTCTGTTGGAAATCCCAGGCCCGGCTAACTCCAAGGCTCACCGAACGGCGCGCAATTGGCGGCTGATCCGAATCCCCGGAAAGCCGCAGCGCTTCCAGCATCGGTCCGATATTCTCGGCGCGCCACTCTCGTCCGGCTTCACAAATCCCGCAGATTCCGCTCATCCCACTCCTCTAGGCACAAAATGTTTGACGCCATTTCCGAAACATTAACACCGACCACAATAGTGCCGACCGGTCATACAGACCCTTTTGGTGCTGGTTCCAGATTCTTGCTAGGAAATTTCTGTCCAAGATCCCGTCATCAGTCTCGACAATAATTGACTGTCCAAGTTCCTTCAGTTCTCGCCTGAACCACACGTCCAGGGGAATCGCGAATCCTTGCTTGGGGCGATAGAGAATGTTGCGTGGCAGTACCGGTTCCAACGACTTCTTCAAGATGAATTTACCGACTCCATTTCGCAGCTTCAGCGAACTCGGCATGGAGGCAGCGAGTTCCAAGAGTTTGTGGTCTAGGAATGGGGCGCGAACTTCGAGTGACACCGCCATACTGGCTCGATCAACTTTCGTGAGGATGTCATCGGTTAGGTACGTCTTGACATCCACATACTGAATTTTTGAGAGCGGGTCATTCGTGTCGGCCTGATCGTAATAGCGTCGAAAAAGATCCAGCGAGTCGTACCCCCCAAGTTGTTTGCGAAAATCCGCCGTAAGCAAGCGCGCTTTATCATTCGGCCGGAAGTATGAGATCGAATTAAAATAGCCTTCCAACGGCGAACGGGACAGGCTTTCTAATGTCGCTTTTGCTCGAAATATCCTTGGCGCCCAGGCCATTGCTGGGTACCACCGGCCTAGTGGCCCAAATAAACTTCGTCGCAAAGCCGTGGGAACGTAGCCGCGGAGTCTGTTTTCGTAGTAGTCCAGCTTGTAGCGTCTGTAACCGGCAAAGCTCTCATCGCCGCCGTCCCCGCCGAGCGCCACAGTAACCTGGCCCCGCGCGATCTTGGAAACGTAGTAAGTGGGAATTGCCGACGAATCCGCGAAGGGCTCATCATAGTGCCACGCCAGTTTGTCCACGATCTCGATCGCGTTCGGCTCCACGATTTCCTCATGATGCTCCGTCGAGAAGAGTGTAGACACTTGCCGGGCGTATTCCGATTCGTTGTATTTCTCTTCCTGGAATCCGATCGAACACGTTGTTACCGCCCTCTTCATGAGATGGCTCATCATCGCCACCACAGAAGATGAATCGATGCCCCCGCTTAGAAATGCTCCAAGCGGTACATCGCTCATCAGACGAATTCGTGTGGCTTCGCATAGCTGATGGCGAAGCTGTTCGCCCCATTCCTCCTCGCTCTGTTGCCGTACATTGGCGAAAGATAGATCCCAGTAGCACGTCTCGCGCGTTCCGTCCGCCGAGGCGACAAGATAGTGGCCAGGCATCACCTTTCGCACCGAGCGATAGATTGTCTTGGGAGCCGGTATGTAGCCAAAGGAGAAGTAGTCGGAGAGTGCCTGTTCGTCTATCCTGCGCGAGAGCGAATCGCCCGCCAATAGAGCCTTCAGCTCTGATCCGAACAGGATGCGCTCGGGATCAGCCGCATAGAACAGCGGTTTTTTCCCGACGCGATCGCGAGCCAAAACTAGTTTTCTGCATCGAGAATCCCAAATCGCAATCGAAAACATGCCTCGAAGTCTTGCAAAACATCCTTCCGCAAGGTCCTCGTAGAGGTGAACGATTGCCTCGGTATCAGACTTCGTCGCAAACTTGTGCCCGCGCTGCAGCAGCTCGGCCCGTAACTCGGGATAGTTGTAGATTTCTCCATTGAGCAGCACCCATACCGTTCCGTCTTCGTTCGACATCGGCTGGTGTCCGCCGGCAAGGTCTATGATGCTAAGGCGGCGATGCCCTAGACCGACCCCAGGCCCAACGAAGACACCTCCGTCGTCGGGACCCCGATGAATCATGGTCTGATTCATTCTGTGCACGACGTCGCGAGGAATGTCGCTTTGTCGCCCGAATTCCACAATGCCGCAGATACCGCACATGAGCGTTCCTCAGTCCCTTTTCCCGAGGCCGCGAAGTGACGCGAGTCTCAAATAGAGGTCGCGGTACGCCTCGACCATCTGTACCAAGCTGAATTGTTCAAGCGCCCGCATTCGCGCAGCTCTGCCAAATTCTGACCGAATCTCTGGCGCGTTGATGAGGCCCTCCAGAATCGCCGACAACTCGTAAACGTCGCCCGCCCGGAATAGATGCGCCGAACGCCCTTCTTCTGCCAGTTCGGTGTTTCCGCCAACCCTGGTAGCCACAATCGGTAGTCCGCAGGACATCGCTTCTAACAGAGTATTCGACATTCCCTCGTTGATGGACGGAAGCACAAAGACATCCATCGCATTGAGCAACTGAGGTACATTGTCCGACGAGCCCGTAAACGTTGTGCGCGCGGCCAATTCTGGAGATGCCAAGGCTTGCGCCTCCAGCCTTGCCTGTTCCGGGCCAGAACCGACTAGTAGCACGTGAATATTCTTGCCTTGTCTCATGAGAAGTTCTGCCGCACGGAGCAGTGTGGCGTGATCCTTGATCGGCACTAGGCGTCCCACGCTGCCCACGACGACTCTATCCTGCGAAATGCCAAGGGCTTCACGGGTGTGTTGCACACTCTCTGGAACTGGAGAGAACCTCTCCGTATTCACGCCATTGTGAATCACTGAGATTTTCTCCACTTCAAACCAGGACTGCTTAGCGTGGTAAGCTCGCAAGTCGTCTGTGACAGTGAAGACGGCATCCGTCATCGCGAACAACGCGCGATAAAGAACTCGTCTACGGAAGGGAAGTCCCACCATGATCTCTAGTTCGTACCCGTGCTCGCTATGGATTGCCACGGGTATTCGAGCCAGCCGGGCTGCAGCGATGCCTTCCAAAGCGCCAAAATTCCTTGTGTGGACGATGTCCGGACGGAAGTCTTTCATGATCTTTGCTAATCGAAACAAAGGGAATTGAAAACCGGGTAACGGAGTTCCAGCTGAGTATGACTTGGCCGTGACATTCATCTGTCCAGCGAACGCTGCATCCATTCCGCGTACCGCACAAATCCGTTGCTCGAATTCTGCTTCTCCCAGCCCATTCATGATCTTCAGCACACCCTGTTCCGTGCCACCCATCCCCAGACGGGGAATCACATGGAGAACTCGCAAGCGATCGGAGGGCGCGGGCTTGACTGCCGCCTTGGACGCGGGTTCCGATGACAGCCTGATCATCTCGTTTTGTATTTGCGTATCCATGACAACTGGCGCTCACCGTTGCCGTCAACAGGTCGGCTGGCGCGGCAAAGCAACACTTCACGGAAACCATCGCACAACGCGTGGGCCGATGGATCTTGTCAATGAGAGAGGCATCCTTTTCCAGACGTTCAAAACCCGTTCGAACTTTGGATTTGTAGGTGAATGATTAGGCAACGAAGTGCGCCGGAACAACCGAACTTGGTACTTCAGAGGCTCGATCCGCGGATTCCATTTCTTCTTAAAGTCGAAATTGCCGGAGTTATTCTTGCTTCTGCCAAAGTCAAATACTGAACAGCCTTTCTCGGCGCCCTGCTTGATCAACTGCCACCACAGAAAATTGTTAGCCGCCAGCGCCTTGGCCTCATCCAACGCTCCGATGTAATAAGGTTGCGTCCAGTCGCGAAAAAAGAACGACATCCCTCCAGCAACGGCTTTGTCACCAGCATATACAACGGTGAGGTCTATCTGGTTTGGATATTCACGAATTAAGTTTTCGAAAAGAGTTTTTGGAAACGCCGGCGTGCCCAACCTTCGAAGGTTGATGGCCATCAATCGATAAAACGTACCCAGCTGCTCAAATCCGCTCCGCGCCTTAAGACCTGCCTTCTCGCCTTTGCGAATCATGTAACGGATGTCTTTTGGGAGTCCCTTATAGATGGCCTCGGAGTCCGGACCGAGCGGCATCGTAAAGGTGGAGTAACGGGAATTCTCATGGTACTCGGGAACACTGACGCTGCGGTTTCTCAACTCCAGGTGACCAACTTGCAGTTCGGCGGCCAGTTGTTCGAGGCGAGCTATTAACTCTCGTTCGCTCTCTGTGTCGCTAGCACACACGCCTCCGTAGACCGCGAACGGTAATGACATTAAGCATCGCCCGGTCACCCAATTCGAGGTCAAGAAAGCTGGTGCGATTCCGGTCAACTCGTTGTTGCGTCTCGCGCAAAGATAGTAGGGCTTGTAACCGTACGTGCTTTCCATTACTCGTTTCCACCCCAATTGGTGGAAGAACGTCCCTGCTGGATGATTTGAAACGTAGCGATCCCAAGACGATTCCGAATCCGAGTCAAGATAAGAGATGCTGATGGCAGGAACTCCCTCTCGACTAACTTCCGCACTCGAGAGCACCGTTGTTGGAGATTCAGTCGCCGCCATTTCCCTCTGCCTTTGCGCGCGGCACGACATCCGGCGCTGGTCCCGACTCCCCTTGCTTTGAACTCGTTTCAAAGCGCTCGAAGAGCCATGCTTCATCCGCTTCCAGGTAGCCGGACAATAATTTCCGCTGCTCAACGGTTGGGGCACGATAGCCGTGAATGATCTTGCTAAGCACGGTCTCATCCATTCCGACAGCCTTCGCAAGCTGATTCTGGTGGCTGCCTCGCCGAAAGATCTGAAGCTTTAAATTCGGAAACATAGTTTTTTTCTGCTCTTTTGCTATTCGGAGTTCAACAATACCAATCTAGGTTTTGCTGCTCGAGCCGTAGGAATAGTCGTATTCGCGGCTGGCAGTTTGCGCGGCGTTGTAAACCACCCCGAGAAGCTTTTTCTTGTCGAGTTGCCCCGCACACTTTTGCAACTGATCTCGCCTGGTTTGAAGAGCCCGAACCACCATCAGGACTCCGTCGCATGCACCAGTGATTAATTCGACGTCTGTGAGGCTGAGTGCGGGCGGCGAATCCACTAATGTCAGTTTGAATGTTTCGTTGCACCAGCCGATAAGTTCTTGCCAACGAGCGCTTGCAAGAAGCTCTGCGGAAGGCAACGAAGGAGACCCACTGCACATCACGTAGAGGTTCGGAGAATCTGTTGCCAGGATAGCGTCCTGGGGCTCACACTGTCCGCTGAGCACGTCTGAGAGGCCCGGTCCCTCAGGTGATCCCAGTAGTCTCGTAAGTCCTCGACTCCTCATATCTCCATCTATTACGAGCACTCGCATGTCCTGAAGTTGGGCGCAGCACAAGGCCAAATTGAATGAGGTGAGCGTCTTGCCCTCCCCTTGGGTCGCGCTGGTTATCACCACCGATCGCAATCCTTGTGCCGTCCGAAGCCGCAGCAATCTTGTCCTCAGAGCCCGATAGGAATCCGCTGTCGTGTCCAGCGACGGACTGCCCTTGAAGAGTTCTCGCAGGAGCTCTGTAGACGACATCCCCAGCGTCCGGCACTTTTCCAGGCGGAATGCGCCCAAATCGTTTTCGCGGGGCTTGGCCTTGCTCTCGGGCGCCTGTGGAGACGTGGCATCTCCATTTTGCGGGACGACCACCAATGGCCTGGCAGTCTGCGCCTTCAAAGTTTCGTTGAAAAACTTGCTCATTTTTTCTTACTCCAGTGTTGCCGAGCGATTCTGTTTCATTGAGTCGATTAGCACGTCGACGATGGACCGTTGCATTCCAGTGACTACCGGAATCGGGGCAGGGATGGCTTGCCTCTCAGAGGCTTCGACCTTGGCTGGTTCGAGCAGGCCGAGAGAAACAGCTACTTCCTCGACCACATCCAACTTTATGATTTTGCTCTGCGTTCGAAACCCGACCGAGAGGCACGCGTCGCAGACCAGGTTGATCAGCCGCGGCACGCCGGAAGCGTACTGGTGGATTGCTTCTATAGTGGCGCTTGGAAACGGCGATGTACCCTTTTGCCCCGCCAAGTGTAGCCGCTCCGCTATGTAGGCACGGACCTCCGGCAAGCTAAGCGGCCGAAGGTGGGCTCGTGCGCCGATTCGCTGTTGGAGCGCGCTCAACTCTCGCTTGTTCATCATGGCGGTCAGTTCTGGTTGCCCGCTTAATACTATTTGAAGGAGCTTCTCCCGGTGCATATCCGCATTCCCGAGTAGTCGGATCTCCTCTAGAAGTTCCGGGCTGAGCAGATGGGCCTCGTCGATGAACAGGACCGCCGTGCCTCCCGCTCTTTGTGCCTCAAGCAGCATTCCGTGAAGCGCCGCCAGGCGGCGAGGTTTGCTCGTCGACGCACACGTGACTTCGAATTCATCCAGCATCATCTCTAAAAACTCGTCGCGAGTTAGCGTGGGGTTGAACAACAAGGCACTCTTCATCGGCACTTTCTGCTTCGAGTAGTCGACCAACATCTGCAGGGCCGTGTGTACCAGTGTGGTTTTTCCCGTCCCGATCGGGCCAGTAATCATCACCAGCCCTTTCCGATACAAAATGCCTTCAAGTACGATTGTCAGAGCCGCCTGATGCGGGACGGAGAGATGAAGGAATCTGGGGTCCGGCGTCAAACGGAACGGCTCGTCCTCGAGATTGTAGTAGTTGAGATACATCTAAAAGAGACTCCCGGCAACCATCGAGAGTAGGAATCCGAGGCCGACAGAACCGGCCACCGTTCCAACAAATGCGCCTATTGCACGAAGGCGCCACCTGCGGAGCTCCTCCCTTGAAACGATTTGCGGAACGCCGGTGAGCACGGGCTTGCCGAGAATCCGGCCAGCCTCCGATTCGGAGCGTACGGATTCGTCGTTCATCTCCGCAAACGCCGCGAGCCCTGCACCGGCAAGCAATCCAACGAATAGCCCAGCCACACTGATCAGCAGCCTGTTGGGGGAAGCTGGAAGATTAGGAGTCACTGCCGAGTCTAAGACCTCGAACCTCTCTCCCTTTTGGTGAACCTCCAGGGCATGAGAAATCTCTGCTGCCTTCTCTTTGTCAAGCAAGCCCGTATATTGGAGCTTCAAGGAATCATAATCTTGTTGAAGGCGAGCTATTCTTTGCTCAAACGCGGGAATCTGTTGCAGCTTCCCCTCGTGGAAAGCCATCTGAGCTTGCAACGGCTCAAGTTGCCTCGTCTGCTCCTCGATATCGTCCTTAAGTTTCTGAGCTTGCGCCTCCAACACCGGGTTGCGTCGTTTCTTTGGGACTTGCACCACAACTGCTGGCTGGGCATCTGCAGAGTCCGAAGGATTTTGCTTGGGCTCCGCGGCGGCCTTGGCCCTTAGGCGCTTGATCTCTTCCTGCGTTCTGCGGACGTCCGGATGCCCTGGACCGTAGCGCCCTCTCAACTCCGAGAGCTTTGATTCGAGTTTGGCGATTTGGGTCTCGTACGCACTCGTCGAACCTGTCGCCCCTCCGGCATTCCCACCAACGTCAACTGTCGGCGCATCCTCGCCGGACATCATCATCGAGTCGATCACACCCTTTTCGCGTTGATCCTGCGTGATCTTGTCTCGAATCATCTGGGCTTGTGTGCGGAGGTTTGCGAGCGCTTCCATGTGATAAGGCTTTGACTCTGGAAGCTCAAGAACGTTCCGTGACTTTATGGCGCTAAGTTCGTTGTCCTTGACGTCTAGCTCTTTCTTAGTTTCTAGGAGTTGGTCCCGCAGGAACTGCGCCGTGTCCTCCGCCTGGTTCACACGGGCTGCCAAGTTCTCTTTTATGAACATTTGCGCTAGGTGATTTGCTGTGGTCGCGACTTTACTTCGGTCAGTGCTACTGTATGCAATACGGAAAGCGCTCAGCTTTCCAGCTCCTGGATTGACCACCTCTACCACGATGGATTGCTGAACCCCGCGAATCACCTGCTCTTCTGTCCTATGCCGGTAAACATCCGGGTACAGACCCTCGGACTCCACCAGCTTCTTCAGCCGGGTGGGCGATAACACCTGTTGTTGAAGCGTCGCCAGACGCCCGGCGATATCGCCTGTATTGATGGTAGGCACATATTTGTCAGGAACCTGTGCAGAATCAACCAGAATTACTGTCTCTGCCCGAAAAATGTCTGGCAAACGCTTGGCACAAACGGTCGCGGATATGAGAAAGGCGATTGTGCTCAGCAGAATCCACCACTTTCGGCGGCTAGCTATTTCAAGATAATGCCCCAATTGGAGATTTTCATAAATATCACTCTGAGAAATGCGTGCATTGTCTTCAGCCATCAAAAGAGGCTCCTTCGCAACTCGGCGCCAATAAAATGTTGCCTGCCTTTAAGTTGCACATTGATTGCCAGAACCAAAGCGTTGATTCTTATCCTGTGCCACTCTATGTTGTTGATTTATATAGCTTTATTGTGACAAATAGGACGCCACTCTTGGGCTAACTCCGAAAGGGGGGAGACTAGAGAAAATCAGTTCCACCGTTCATACCGACTGTTTCCTTTCGTCACTGGATTTCCTCAATGTGCTTCCAAGGGGGCGTGTGGCTCCCATTTCATTCCCAGAATGACGGTATTTCGAGTCCCGGAGAGGAGTTGCGGCGTGTTAGACTTCTGGAATAGGTGAGTATAGCTGGCATGGAGAAATACATTCTTAAGGATCTCTAACTCGACGCCGGTCCCAGCCGTATTGCCCATATTCCGAGGGTCTGCGCCTGTCTCCCTGTAGTAGCCTAATCCCGTATTCCATGCAAGACGCCTGGTCAGATGTTGGCTATATGCAGCTTGCACCAAGTCCCCAATCTGGGTTGTGAGGAAGTTGTTGTTAATGCGGCCCCGCGTGTAGCCAAGGGCGAACGATCCAGTGGTAAAGGTCTTCACGACGGAAAGTGTGCCGGCGACCGCATTTCTAGCCGGGATCAACCCAGGGTAACGGGCCGCGTTTACTCCAATTTCACCGCGAACCCACCACGTGGCAGAAAGCTGATTCGCGTAAAACAGTGCTGCCGTGTGAAAGTAACTGTTTCCCGGCACTCCAGCGGCATCGTTCTGTCGCAGCACTTCAAATGTGTACAGTCCCCCTACGCTCTGCCGTTGAGTCAGCGCGTGCGTCAGCGCGACGGTATCGGCAATTTGGTGCCCGTTTGCCAGGTAAAGTACTTCTTTATCGTTAGTAGCATTCGTGTATTTATAGTCGGGAAAAACAGTAAGTGTTGTTTTTGGACCCAGCAAATAACTAACAACGACTGACACTTCATTCGACCAGTAGCTTCCCGCATTTTGCAGAAAGTTATTTTGGATCAAATTGCCCGCCTGCTCATCGACAGCCAGATACCCTGGCGGGTACAGTTGGCGAGCGTGCACGTCCGCAAACGCATCCTTCAACGTTAGGGTGAGCCTCGGCGTGAATTGAAAAGTGGTTCCCAGCACTACGGCGTTGTCGAAACCGGCATTTCCAGCCACTTTGCCATTAAGTGTCGCCAGTTGTGGTTCCCACTGGAGAACCAATCTTTGTTTCCCCCACAAATAATGATCGAACACAAGCGATGTTCGCAGAATGTTCAGCGAAACATCCTCCGAAGGCAGAGCCCCTATCGGTTGAAAATGATCATTGACGTGCTGATATGTAAAATTGCCAATCGAAAAAGGACCCCAATGCAGGGGCGATGCACTCCCGAACCAGGGCACGGCTTTCCCGGCCGGGTGAATCTGAGCATCAACTGGGCCTGACGGAGCGATGGTCGCCGGAACCGGTGGCTGTGCCGCTTCCTCTGGTTGCGCTGGCGCATTCTTTACCACCTGCTGCGGGTCGTCTTGAACAGGAGGATCTTGTGCCCGAACCATCACCGAAAACAGCAACGATCCCAGGAACATCAAAGACAACCGCTGCCTCTTGTTCTTACTGTTTCCCATCAGGCTTCCTCAATTTCTAGTGACTTCCCACCGTCGCTAGGGCACCACGATCATGTCACCGGGCATAAGTTCCGGGTTAGCCCCTTTTCCCGAAAGCGCCTTCTTGTAATCAAAAGGAATCCTTGATTCCTTGCCGCCTTCCTTCCGCAGGATGTAGATTGACCTTGTCTTTGCGAATGGCCCCAGTCCGCCGGCCTCCGCGATCACCTCCAGTACCGTCTTCTTTCCTCCAAGCGGGTATACACCTTGCTTAGCGACGTTTCCTACCAGGAAGACCTTTCTGCTCTTCACTGCCTTCACCATGACAGTTACTTGCGGATCGTTTACAACGGTCTTCAGCTTCTCTGTCAGAAGTACCTGCATCTCTTCGGTCGTTAGTCCGGCAACCTTCACTTCATTGATGAGCGGCAACGTAATCATGCCGTCCGGTCGAACCACCGCTGCTTGCGAGAACTCCGGTTCATGCCAAACTGAAATAGTGAGTTCGTCCTCCGGCCCTACTCGATAATCTACGGGCAAGGACGCCGATGAACCCTCAGGTTTAGGGGCGTTTGCTGTTTGGGAACTCTTCGACGACGGGCCATCTGCCGGATTGCTGGTCCCTTGCTTGGGATCGCCCCCTTGGTGGGATAAACTAAGCCCAAATGCGGCCGACCCAAGGCTCATGGCCCCCGCCACCAGGGGTAAAATGAGCTGTAGCGATCTTCGGCGACATTTTCCCACACGTTCCTCCAGTGAAAACCCAGTTCCAATGAGAGCAAGGAGTGTTCCAATGCAGTTTTGATGTAAACTACTGAAAACATGCACTTTAACTTGAGGCGGATGACCCGCCAATTAGGCCCAGGAAACCAAATACCCAATTGAAGAACTCTCATTCATACTGTGCCCTCCCCTAACTGCCGACGCAGCGCGTCGATGCGGAAAAGCCTTAGTCCCCGTCACTGACTAGCGCTTAGCTTCTCGAATCGCTTGACCAACCCAAATGCGTACAACAAAGCGGCGTAGGACCAAACCCAAAGTATCAACAAGGCCTTGTCAACCAAACGAACATGAACTTTGTCCACAGCTACAGCTGGGCTCTCGGGCATATTATTTGGCTCCTCTGCCGGACAGCATGACTTTCACGGTTTCAAACAGCACAGCTAAATCCAACATGATCGAAAGATGCTTGATGTAAAAGAGGTCGTATTCGAGCTTCATCTTTGTTTCTTCAACGCTCGCACCGTACTGATACTTGACCTGTGCCCACCCTGTTATGCCGGGACGAACCGAATGCCGTAATCCGTAGTAAGGAATCTGCTCTTCTAGCATGGAGACAAACTCGGGACGCTCCGGGCGGGGGCCTACAATGCTCATTTGTCCGCGCAGTACGTTGATGGCTTGAGGCAATTCATCAATGCGTGATTTTCTGAGCCATCTGCCAACCCGCGTAATCCTTCGGTCCCCTTCAGACGCCCACTTTGGACCGTCCTCTTCGGCGTTGGTGTGCATCGACCGGAACTTCAACATGGCAAACGATCGTCCATGTAGACCGGTCCTTTCCTGCCGAAACAGTACCGGCGAACCCGATTCCAAATAAATTGCGATCGCTGTGAGCGCCATCAACGGTGCGCAGACAACGAGCGTGACAAGCGAAACGAAGACGTCAATCATTCGCTTGGCCCAGACCAACAGCGACGATTTGCTAAATCCTTCGGATAGAATCAGCCAGCTCGGGGACAATCGTTCGAGGATAATCCGCCCGGTTATGCGCTCAAAAAAACTGTGCGCGTCCTCCACTTTGACGCCCGCAAATTTCAGATGCAGCAATTCTCGCACCGGCATGCAGCCGCGCCGCTCCAGCAGGGATATGACCACGTGTCCGATATTCTCTCGCTGGACGATCGATTCCAATTCCGCCACTCCGCCGATGATTCCAGGATTTACCAACGACTTGCCAATGTCCTCTCCTCTTTCATCCAAAAATCCAACTACTTTGAGCTGCATCTCCGGGCGTGAGATAACGTCTCTCGCCAGTGTGATTCCCGTCGGCCCGGTGCCAATTATCAGCATCCGTTCGATGGTGCCTAAACTCCGCGGGTCCTGGGCCATCATCAATCGCCACCCAAGAGTGACTGCAAGTATGAGCGGCACCGCCAAGGCACCTATCCCTCTTCCAAAACCCAGGTCTGGATCGATATAGTAGAAAACGGCGAGCGCCAGACAAGCGACACCAAATGCTTGGAGCAGGCGCACAAGAATCTCACTGCGCGTCCTCATCAATCGAAAGTCGTAGAGGTCATTGAAATACAGAGAGATCTCGCAGACCAAAATTGCAACCACAAATCGTGCAAGTGTCTGCCACGTCGCCATATAACTGAGCACGGAACCCAGACCGTTCACACCGATTCGCAGAGCGATCGCCAGTAGCAGCCCTAGCGTGATCATCACGCAGTCAATCGCTAGCAATACGAGCAGTGTATTGGGAACCTTTTGACCGCCAATCTTTAGCATTCGTGCTCCACGCTCTTTACCTCGGTTGGGTGGTGTGGCGGGATCTCTAATGAAAGCAGGGCGTCGCGGCTGACGATCCGGGACTGCGGCTCATTCCAGCGATCTACATTTGAGGGTTGCACAGAACCGCCTGAGGGGAAGCGTGCACTTCGCTGACCATTTGCTATCGACTTCCGACCACTGGTAAGCGATTGATTTTGCTATAGATAGACAACCATCACGGCGTGAATGCATGGAAATGGCTGGGTACGGCCCGGAGAGAAATCCGCTAAACTATTTATAATCATACACGTACGCACCGCGGGTGGCATGCTTGTGGGAATGGGTTATAGTGTGCCTTCTCGACAAACGGAGAAAATTATTTCCCACTTATGGTATGGGCAGTAATTCGCCCTTGGGCTAGTTTGGTCATAAGCTTAACAAAATACGTTCCTTACGAGAAACAACCCACCTCATTCTTCTGTCAGAGCGTCTTCTGGACTGGCAGTCGAGTTGCACAACTTTGGTCTGATTGAGCGCTTCCGGCGAGTTGTGTGTCGCGCTACTCGTATCGCTGCTGTCTGACTGGATCGCCAAAACTGACATGTCGATTCGACTGCGCCGTTCCGAGTCACTAGATTCTGATCGTGATTACCTGATCGCCCTGTTTCGGCGCCATCTTGCAGATGATTATTCAGAGGAGCGTTTTGATTGGCTATACCTTCGAGGTCCGCATGGGCCAGCCGTTGCCTGGATTGCTTCCGACGACGCGAACAGCGAACCGATCGGTGCTGCCGCGGCGTTTCCCCGAAGGAATTATTGTAATGGCCAGGAAAAGCTCGGCGTCGTTCTCGGTGATTTTTGTATGAACAAACACTTTCGAAGTTTGGGACCTTCGCTTCAGTTGCAACGGGCTTGCGTCCAGGCAGCTCTACAAAATCCCTTCGAGTTCTTCTACGACTTTCCGAGTGCCGGTATGATGGGCGTGTACAAAAGGCTTGGATTTGTTCAGACCGGCGCTCTCGTACGTTGGGTAAAACTGCTTCGCGCAGACGCCAAGCTCCAATCCTTGTTTCGGTCGAAGACCATAGCGAAGCTCGTCAGTACCGTTGCGAATCCCGCCCTGGCCCAAGCTGGTTGGCGCGGCGATGAGAACTCCTGCGAGATCGAGTTACTCCAAGGGCGTTGCTCTGAAGAATTTACCTATTTCGACGACCAAGTCCGTACACGCGAAGGAATTCAAACCGTTAGAAGCGCCTCCTACTTGAACTGGCGTTATCTTGATCCCGCTGCCCCACCGCACCAGATTATAACCGCGCGCCGTCAAGGCGCTCTCGTTGGCTACATTGTCTATGCATCCGCGGCGGATGAAGGACAGATTATGGATTTGAATTCTCTCGAAGAGCCCGCCGTCATTGTTCGTCTTCTTGCCGGTGCAGTGCAAAACTTGAGCGCTTCCGGCATTTCCGCGGTGAATCTCTGTGCGGCGGATGTCCATCCGTGGAGCTCCATCTTGCAGCGCGCTGGATTTCGTAAACGTGAAAACTCGCCGATAGTGGCCGGTTCACGGCCAGACGGCAGTTTTTCTCGCCTGGACTTTCAGAACAAGTGGTACGCCATGAGTGGCGATCGCGATAGCTGACCATCCGGAGTCAACATGACACAAACGCAAACAATCGAGGACAGAGTTCGGGACTTCGTGATAAAGCAGTTTCCGCTCGCCCGCAAAAACGGGCTCAAGTCCGGAGAGCGATGGCTCGAGTCTGGGCTCATTGACTCCCTGGGCATTCTGGACCTGGTGCATTTCTTGGAAGAGGAACTCAAGGTTCAGGTAACGGACGAGGAGCTATTGCCGGACAATTTTCAGTCTTTGCAAGCAGTAGCCGATTTCGTTCGTAACAAGCAGTTGATAAGTGACTCGACGGCATCGTGATGATTCTACCGCCGCTAACTTGCGACCGACTGTCGTAGAATTTAGCTTGTGAGACTCAGGAGACGAATGGACTTTCTGATCTGGCATTTATTACGCGAAAGCGTGCGCAGGACTCCCGACAAGGAAGCTCTGGTTCACGGCGACCAGAGATTAACCTATCGCGAAGTTGGTCGGCGCACGGCCGGCCTCGCGACTTCTTTGTGCTCCGCTGGTATGAAACGCGGCGATCGCATCGGAATCTACCTCGAAGCGTCAGTTCCCCAGGTTATTTCCATTTTTGGCGTGAGCCAGGGTGAGGGCGTGTACGTCCCGATCAACGCCCTCCTGCGTTCCGAGCAGGTAATGCACATCGCCCGGGATTGCGGCATGAAAGGGTTGATCACTTCCGCTTCCAGGCTGGGTGCTCTCGCCGGCGTCCTGGAACAAATTCCCTCTTTGGAGTTTCTTGTGGTTGTCGGCGACGACGTAACTTCGACCGTGAGCCGGACGATTTATCGCTTTGATGATTTTTGCAACGCAGAGCCTCCTGCCTCCTGGCACACGACCAGCATTGAAAATGATCTCGCAGCAATTCTTTACACGTCTGGCTCAACCGGGAAGCCCAAGGGGGTCATGCTCAGCCACGCGAATGTCGTGGCGGGAAGCCGCATCGTTTCCACCTATCTCGAAATTTCCGAAACTGAGCGCATTCTAGCGGTTTTGCCCTTCAGCTTCGACGCGGGGATGAATCAGCTGATGACCGCGTTCGAGCAGGGCGGCACGCTGGTGCTTATCAATTTCGTGTTCGCTCAAGAAATCGTGCAGGCGCTTGTCAAAGAGCGCATTACCGGCCTTGCTGGCGTACCCACGCTTTGGAGTCTCCTTGCCCAGCCTAATTCCACTCTTAGTAAACAACCGCTCACTCACCTGCGCTACATCACGAACACGGGAGGAGCCATGCCCCAGGCCGTCCTCAAAGTCCTTCGCCAGACGCTTCCCAGCACCAAAGTGTTTCTAATGTACGGCCTGACCGAAGCTTTTCGATCAACCTATCTTCCTCCGGAGCAACTCGATCGCCGCCCCACCTCAATGGGCAAAGCTATTCCCGACACCGAAATTCTTGTGCTGAACGATCAAGGCCAACTTTGCAAAGCTGGTGAACCGGGTGAACTCGTCCACCGTGGTCCAACCGTTTCGTTGGGTTATTGGAATCGCCCTGAAGAAACAGCCCGAGCCCTGCGCCCCAACCCGCTTCTTCCACCTGAGATGGGCGATTGCGAGAAAGTTTGTTATTCAGGGGACCTCGTCAAAATGGATGAAGAAGGCTTCCTGTACTTCATCGGCCGTCGCGACACCATGATCAAGTCATCCGGTTTCCGGATCAGTCCCACCGAAGTGGAAGAAGTCTTGTTTCAGACAGGAAAACTGCGGGGTGCGGCGGTGATCGGCATTCCCGACGAAGTCCTCGGGCAGGTGATCAAAGCTTTCGTCGTGCCTCGTGACGGCGAGCCGCTAAGCACCGAGTCTCTCCTGGCCACTTGTGCGGAAAAGATGCCACGCTACATGGTCCCCAAGTTTGTCGAGGTTCTGAGTGAACTTCCCAAAACTAGCAGCGGTAAGGTGGATTATCCAGCACTTCGGCGCCGTGAAGCGATTTGATGAGTGATCTGACGGCAGCCTTGGTCCGCAAGTATTTTTCAGTTTCTGGGGAAGAATTGTTCGTCGGAGATGTCCCCGCGCGGGTTCTGGCCGAGACATACGGCACTCCGGTGTTTGTCTATGATCAGGCGATCATCGATGCAAAACTGCGCGCTCTCCGAAGCGCACTTCCCGATCGATTTGTGATCAGCTATTCCGTTAAGGCCAATCCGGCGCACGCCATCCTGCATCATTTTCTTCAAAACGGCTGTGGACTCGAAATCGCATCCGCCGGCGAATTCCACCACGCCCTCCGTGCCGGATGTGATCCGCGGAACATTCTTTTCGCGGGACCTGGCAAAACCGAAGCGGAGCTGGAGCTTGTCCTTTCTCATCGGATTGGCGAAATTCACCTGGAGTCGTTGACGGAAACAAGGCGTGTTGCATCCATTTGCGCTCGCCTTGGCATGCGGCAGCGCGTCGCCCTGCGTGTGAATCCCGCTGGCGAGGCGGAAGGAGGCGCCATGCGCATGGGCGGAAGACCCGCGCCCTTTGGCGTCGACGAGGAAACCCTGGACGAGATACTCGATGTCATCCTGGCTGAGTCTGCCTTGGACTTTTGCGGTATCCATCTCTTCACAGGAACCCAAATACTGGAAGCCGCCATTCTCGTAAATCAATATCGGCACGGGCTGGAGATTGCGCGGCGAGTCGTGAAGCGGATTGGTCGCCCATTGAAGCGCGTCGATTTCGGTGGCGGGCTGGGCATTCCATATTTTGCGCACGAAAAAGAGCTGGATTTGGAGCAGCTCCGTGATGGGCTTTCCAGTTTGTTTGCCGGCTTCGCTGAGGACAAAAGCTTTTCAGGAACGCAGTTTCTTGTCGAGCCGGGCCGTTTCTTGGCTGCTGAAGCCGGTGTCTACCTGGCGCGCGTGAACGATATCAAGATTTCCCGCGGCAAGAAATTTCTCATTTTGGATGGCGGAATGAATCATCATCTTGCCGCTTCCGGCAATCTCGGACAGACAATCAAGCGTAATTATCCTGTGGCTCTTGCCAACAAGCTCGATTCGCCAGCCAAGGAAACAGTTGACGTCGTTGGCCCGCTCTGCACTCCTCTCGATACCCTTGCCAGGGGAGTTTCTCTTCCCGAGGCTTCCATCGGCGATCTTTTTGTCATCTTTCAGTCAGGTGCTTACGCACGCGCGGCGAGCCCACTGAATTTCTTAAGCCACGCCACGCCACCTGAAGTCTGGGTGAATTCCCAGCATCACGCGTTAATCCAGCCGCGCGGGCACTTTGGCGATGAGACACCAGCTCTTGCTCTGCCGTTCGACAATGCACACACCGAGGCCTGACTGAGGACTATGCCCTGGAAATTCCAACCAGCTGCCACCAACTTTGAGCCATTGCGCTCCCTCTGGGATGCTACCAATCGTGCTCTGGGCGATCACATCCTTCTTGACTCGGGTTTTGTCGCGCCCCTTCTCAAACACTTTTCCGGCCAGCCCGTGACCCTCGGATTCAACGAAGACGCCGCGGACTCCGGCGTGACCTTGCTTACTTCGCCAGGTCTGTGCCGATGGGAGACTTTTCAACCCGCCCAGGCACCGATAGGACTCTTTCTTCTGAAGCAAGCCGACTCCTGCGGCCAGCAATTGCATCGCTTGCTCCAAAAACTGCCAGGCTTCGCCTTGGAATTAAGCGTCCTCCAGCAAGATCCCGACTATTCTTCCATCCCAGTTGGGCAAAGCCGTCCCGGTATCGAACGCTCCGATTATATTGACACTGCACGGATCCACGTAACCGGTACCTTCGAAGAATACTGGAAAGCTCGCGGGACCAATCTCAGGCACAATCTTGCTCGCCGCCGCCGCCGCTTGGCGGAAAAGGGATTTACCGCCGAGTTGGTCGCACGCCGCTCCCGCAGCGAAGTTTCAGAGGCCATCGCCGAATACGGCCGCCTGGAATCTCTGGGCTGGAAGGGCAAAGACGGGACCGCGGTAAACGCCAACAATGCCCAGGGTCGCTTCTACCTCGACGTCTTCGAACATTTTTGCGAGCGGGGCGAAGCCGTCATATACCAGTTCGTGACCAATGGCAAAGTTGTGGCCAGCGATTTGTGCCTGCTCCGCGGCGAGATTATGGTCGTGCTCAAAACCGCGTACGACGAGGAGATGAACGAGTATTCGCCTGCTCTGTTGATGCGGGAAGACATCATGAAGCAGGTCTTCGCGGAGAATTCCATCCGCGTCGTCGAGTTCTATGGGCGTGTTATGGATTGGCACAAACGCTGGACCGAAGAAATCCGGACGATGTACCACCTTACCTGCACTCGCTACGGCTGGGTGCCTGGTATGAGAAAGCTTCTGAAACGCGCAAAATGAAACACTCCGCCCTCATCGCACCGCCGATACCGAAGGCCCAATTTCCTTCTTTGCGCTTCCTGACCCTTGCCTCGAATGCGCGGGAGAGTCGGGCCCCGGAAACCCGGAATTCCTGCCACTTCTTTTGGGCGCGTAATGCCATTTACCACTGCTTGCCGGCGCTTGGTATTTCTCGGGGCGCCCATGTGCTTCTGCCTGCCTACCTATGTCGTGCGGCCGTCGAGCCGTTCGAAGCGTTCGGCGCGGAAATAGAGTTCTACGGTATCGGACGCGATTGTTATCCCGATTTTTCTGAGATCGAATCGCGAATCACTCCGCGGACCGAAGCCATTCTGGCCGTGCATTATTTTGGATATTCGCAAAGGATCCTCGAATTTCGCGCTATCTGCGATCGCCACCACCTTGCTCTCATAGAAGATTGCGCCCACGTTTTGCAGAACCGATTCGATGGGCCGTGCCTGGGAAGCTTCGGCGATGCCAGCGTTTTCAGTGGACGAAAATTTCTTCCCACCTACGACGGCGGAGAGTTGTGGCTCAGACGGTCTTCAGATGCGTGCGATGTCGATTGGAAGCCGGAGAGCGTTTTATTTACTCTGAAAGTCGCCAAGTCCTTGCTCGACCTATCGCTTAGCAATTCGTCTTCCCCGGTCGCGAAGTTCGCGTTTGCTATTCTCGAATCACTCAGCTCACTTGCCAAACGTGTGAAAAACAGTGGAAACGCCTCCGGTGACGCGCCTCTTTTCGCTCTCGACAGCGATTTGGCTGATTTTGATCCCTCACTCCTGAATCAACCCATGTCCCGGATTTCCACCTGGCTGCGGAAGCACGCCGACATCGCTGGGATCGTTGCCAGCCGGCGCCAGAATTTTCTGTTCTTGCGTAACGCTTTTCAATCCATTCCGGGCGTCAGTCTGCTCCACACGGAGTTGCCCGAACACGGTTGTCCGTGGGTCTTGCCGGCCTTCTTCGACGGCGTTGCCGACGCTCATTTGCGCTTGCAGGATTTCGGGGTTCCCGCGGTTAATTGGGCCGGCGTCCGCCCTCCCGCGGTGCGCCTGGGCGCATTTCCCGATGTTGATTTTCTCTACGAAAATCTCGTTTTTCTCCCAATACACCAGAACCTCACTCCGTCAGCGCTCCGAGCCGTCGTCGAAACGGTTCGAAAAATTCAAGCGAATCCGACCGGGCACGCAACTACGCCTCGTCTGGTTGGGACGGCGGCGCCTCTATGAGCTCTATCTCCCCCCAACCAATACAAAACTCCCTGCTCCTGGTGGCATTTCATTTCCCTCCCCAGACCGGAAGCAGCGGACTCCTTCGCTCTCTCAAATTCTCGCGCTATCTGCCGGAGTTTGGCTGGCAACCGCTTGTACTCACAGCCAACGCGCGGGCCTATGAATCGACGGATCCTCAGAAAGAAACGATTCCCCATACTGCCCTGCCCGTCCTCCGTGCTTTCGGTCTGGACACTAAGCGGCACCTCGGTTTTCGCGGTGCCTACCTCGATTGGATGGCGCTCCCAGACCGCTGGGTAAGTTGGGTCCTCGGCGCGGTTCCTACAGGTTTCCAGGCGATTCGCAAATACCGTCTCGACGCTATCCTATCCACCTTTCCGATTTCGACCGCCATTCTGATTGGTTTCCTCCTGCACCGTCTAACCGGAAAGCCATGGATCGTCGACCTTCGCGACTCCATGACCGAGGAAGGTTACCCGAAAGACCCCACCGAGCGCAGAGTTCGGCTCTGGATTGAAAGAAATGCCATTCGGCACGCTTCTCGCATAATCTTCACGGCTGATTCCACCCGTCGCATGTACCTCGACCGCTATCCCGAACTCTCTCGCGACCGCTGCGTGGTTATCCCCAATGGCTACGACGAAGAAGACTTCGCTTCCCTCGTCGAGCGTCCCGTAGAGGCCATTCCCGATAATCAACCCGTGCGCCTCCTGCACACTGGCCTCGTTTATCCGGAGGAGCGCGATCCGCGTCCGTTCTTCCAAGCCTTGGCGCGCCTGAAGCAGGAAGGAAAAATCAGTCCTGGCACTCTCCGCATTGCATTTCGCGCGGCCGGCTCCGAAGACTTCTTCCAGAAAATCGTGAACACACTCGGTATCGCAGACCTCATTCAATTTCAGCCCCACGTGGGCTACCGCCAGGCTCTCCAAGAGTGCGCCGATGCGGACGGCTTGCTTATTTTTCAAGCGGCCAACTGTGATCACCAGATTCCAGCCAAGGCGTACGAGTACCTTCGCCTCCGAAAGCCTCTGTTTGCTCTCACCAGCTATTCGGGAGATACTGCCGCTTTACTCAGAGACGCGGGTGGTTCATCCATTGTGAACCTCGCCGACCAGAACGAGATCTACCGGGCCCTCCCCGCGTTCCTAAACGCGGTTCGCACCGCCACGCATCCCTTGCCGCACCCGGAAAAGGTTCTGCAATATGCGCGCCGCAGCCAGGCCCAGATGCTCGCGAATTGTCTTAACGACGTAAAGCATCACCTGGCCCCTCTCGCGCAGGAAAAATCCGTCGTTCACTCGACGGGTGGCTGAAAAATATATGTGCGGAATATACGGAATCCTTGACCTTGACCGCCTCCACGCGCCTTATGGTCCGCTCTTGCTTCGCATGGGTGGCATCATCGAGCATCGCGGGCCCGACGATTACGGCCACTTTGAAGGGTCCGGTATCGCTCTCGGCATGCGTCGCCTCAGCATCATTGACGTCGCCGGCGGGCATCAGCCCATTTCTAACGAGGACGATTCCGTCTGGCTCGTCCTGAACGGCGAGATCTACAACTTTCAGTCTCTCCGCGCGGAACTAGAGAAAAAGGGCCATCACTTCCGCACTCACTCGGATACGGAAACCATCGTTCATCTCTACGAGGAAGTAGGTGAACATTTATTCAAGCGCTTGCGCGGAATGTTCGCGCTGGCCATCTGGGATCGGAACCGCCAGCGCTTGATTCTTGGCCGCGACCGCATGGGGGAAAAGCCCCTCTATGTCCGACGCGAGCCTCGCCGTGTTCTCTTTGCATCTGAGCTTAAGTCCATTCTTCAGGCTCCCGACGTTCCCAAGCGTCTGAATCTTACCGCTCTCCAGGAGTATCTCGCTCTCGGATACGTCCCTGCTCCTCTCACTCTGCTCGACGGCATTCAGAAACTCCTCCCGGGTCACTTTCTCGTTTTTGAAAATGGACAAGTCGAAAATAAAAAATATTGGGACATCCCTGCCGGCCAAACGGATTCCCACTCCGAGGAGGAATGGCTCCGCCTCGTCCAAGACAAGCTGCTCGACACTGTGAGTTCCCAGATGGTGAGTGACGTCCCCTTGGGAGCGTTCCTGAGCGGCGGAATCGATTCCAGTCTGATTGTCGCGGCCATGTCGCGCGTGACACAAAGTCCCGTCAAGACCTATTCCATTGGATATGAAGGCGAGCACAGTTATTACAATGAATTACCCTACGCCAAGGTTGTGGCCAAGGCTTTCGGCACGGATCACCATGAGATCATCGTCCGTCCGGAAGTCAGCGATTTGCTGCCCAAATTGATCTGGCATCTGGATGAACCGATTGCGGATTCGGCCTGCCTCACTACCTACCTCGTTTCCAAACTCGCTCGGCAGAGCGTCAAGGTGATTCTCTCCGGTGTAGGTGGAGACGAACTCTTCGGTGGTTACCGACGATACCTTGGGGCCAGCATCCTCCGCTGGTATCGCCTCTTACCGGGGCCAATGCGTAAACGCTGGCTGCCGGCCCTCAGCCGGATCGTGCCCCAGGATCGCACCGCCGCCTGGAAGGACTACGCGCGATATGCCGCCGCATTCATCAAGACCGCGGAGCTCGATGCCACTGCGCGCTACATTAGCTATGTGACCCTGTTCTCCCCTCAGGCTCAAGATAGTTTGTTGCGGCCGGATGCACGGTCTTCCGAAGACGGCGACGCCTCTGCCGATACCTTGCGCAGGTACTTTGCCCGTTGCCCGGAGGATGGATTGAATTCCATCCTCTATGCCGACGCAAAGACCTCGCTCCCGGATGATCTGCTCGCACTGACCGATCGCATGAGTATGGCGGCCTCCATCGAGTGTCGCGCTCCTTTGGTGGACTTCGAACTGGTCGAACTAGCCAGCCGCATGCCCGCTTCGCTTAAGGTTCGCGGACGCACCTTGAAATACTTGCTGAAGAAAGCGGTTGCTCGCTGGCTGCCGTCCGAAGTCATCAACCGCAAGAAGCGTGGTTTTGGTGCGCCAGTAGGTGGTTGGCTCCGCAATGATTTACAGCCTCTCATTCGCGACGTGCTCTCTGAAGAGCAAGTCCGCTCCCGCGGCTTGTTTCACTGGCCGAAGATCCAGGAAGTTCTTCTCGCGCACCAACACCAGCGCAGTGACTACACCGATCAAGTGTTCGCGCTCGTCGCTCTTGAAATATGGTGCCGCGCTTATCTCGATGGTCAAAACTCGGATTCGTCGTCATCTCCGTCTTTGTATGAACTTGTCCGCTAAATTGGGTGAACGCTGATGCCTGCTAACTTCTCGTCCGTAGCGCGGACTCTTGCGCTTATTCTCGTCCCTTCGAGCCTGGCTGCCATCGTCGTTCTAAGTGCGCGGCCGCTGTCCTTCGGTGCTTCCTACGCAACTCAGGGCTCATCCGTGCCGTCTCCCGTGCAACAGGCGCCTGCCGATCCCCAGGCTGGCAAAGAACAGGATTTTCAGGCGCGCTGCAAGGCGGAGGGTGTGCTGAATTGCGTGGGATGGGATAGCCCCTCCGACTTTTCGCCCGTCGGCGATGGTTATGCAGACGGACTCTATCCCGCCGCTGACGGCACCTTTCAAGGCCGCATGGATACCTCAGTCAAGACGTCTGGTGCCGGTTCGCTTCGATTTACCCTTCGTCCCAAGGTCGTTCCAAACGCCACGGGCTACTGGAGGGCGAACTTCGGGCCGCTCGATCATCTCACTGGCTTCGGCCCCCATTCGACTCTGTACTTGCAGTTTCGCCTGCGGCTTTCCCCGGAGATGCTCCATTTCAAATGGGATACGGTCAGTGACACGGGCTGGAAAGTCTTCATCGCTTACGGCCCGATTCCGGGTCCCAGTTGCACCGGAGCGCAGTTCGTTCAGGAGAATACCTATCAGACTAACGTCGCCACTGCTTATACGTCTTGCGGCACTCCGCCACTCTACTCCAACAATGGCAATCCTCCGATGCTCATCGAGCAAGGCGACTACAACTGTTCTTATAAGCACGAGGGTGGTTACTCGTCCAACCACAACTGTTTCAACTATCCCGCGAACGCTTGGATGACCGAGTATTGGGTTGTGGAAATCGGAGACTTCGGAAAACCGAACACGCACTTCACGGCTTACATCGCCTCGGAAGGCCAGCCCCTCAAGCGGTTCATCGACCTTCCGAATTTCAAGTTCAATTCCTCGGCAGAGGCTGGAGACGCCCTGCAAACCATCTTGCTTCAGCCTTACCTGAGTGGAGCCGGCGGCGCCAAGAATAATCCAACCGCCTATGTGTGGTTTGACGAACTCATTATTTCCGCTCGTCCGATTGCCGCGCCAACGCTCTGAGCTTTTTTCCCTGTTCGCCCGCGCTGCTCTTCCGCTGCATAGGGATTTCTGCCGCTAGAACCAGTGAAGTCGATTGACGGCCTGCACTACTTTTCGTGCGGCTGGAACCAATGTGCCCATTTTCGGAAAGCCGGACTCCGTTCCCTGCAGCGTGCTCGATTCCACTTCGGCAAAAGTCGTTACCCTAAAGCGGTCCTTATGCTTCTTCAAGAACTGGCACAAACCTTCCAGCCTGCGCAAAACCAGCCAGTCCGGCCGCATTTTTTCGAACTGCGTGTCCGCCACCTTGAACAAACTGAAGGAATGCGCGATGAACGTCACTGCGGTCAGGCCGATCCGCTCTGCCTGCTCGAGCACTTCCTTCATCTCCCACAAGCTCACCGCATTAATATTCAATTGCTTCCAGCTCTGTAGCCCCCAAGCTCCGGTTTCAAAGGCGGTGATCGGGATTTCCCAAACAGTTCCGTGCTGCCAGGCGCGATTTATAGCTCCTCCTGAATCTATTGTGCATGCCGCTCCCACGTAGGCTGCATTAAAGCTGCTATCCAGCCTTATGCCCACTTCTTGCAGCGCCTCGAGTGTCGTAGTGCTTGCCCCGAAGTTGCCCGCGCGAAAGGCCATGGGCGTCTTGCCAACCATCTCGCGAAACAGCAGAATCCCTTTCTTCAACAACTCTACCTGCCTTGGCAGCGGCAGTACTCCAATCATGTCTTTCGCCGCTGGAAGCTGCGCGGCGTCGAGCTCGCCGTCCTCGCGTTGCCTGTAATAGTATTGAATCGGATGCAGATGCAGTTCGGCGTCGTGCCCGCGCCTCACAATTTGCTCGCAAGTGCCCGCAAGCTCGTCTTTCAGGCCGTTCAGCCCCGCGAATACTTCCACAAAAAAAGTGCCCTGGAGATCATGTTTCTCCAAAATGTCCATGATTCTGGGTGTGCCGTAATATTCCGAACCGATTTTCCCTAGAATCGCGCGTTCCGGACGCACTGGTTTTTGCCCCGGGTTTTCCCACGCTCCACCCAGCGAACACTCTGTGTCTACAGTGAAGAACACCTGGACCATCTGTATTTTTCTCCGCCAACGGCAAGTACCTGGTTTACGCCCGCAAATAAAAATGGTTTTAGAGCATGCTTGGGCGTCTTTTCCTTACGTCTTGCTTCGCGGGTTCCGTGCTCTGCGCGGCCTACGAACTCCTTTCCAGTGGCGCCGTTGGGAAGCTTCTTGTGTCCCGGGTCTTGGTACTGCCTGGGAAGCTTCCTTCTGCGGTCCTCTTCTTCGTTAGTCTGCGCATTACCAACCACAGCAAGATCAGGAACACTTCCAACACGGCCAGACCATAGATCACCATCAAGGCGGGTTCTTCCACAAACCCCGGCCGGTGGAGAGCATCGGCGCGTTCTCCCATCATCCGGTGCAGAACCGAAAACGTGTCTCGCATTGTGGCCGTCTTGGTCCAATTGATCGTCCGTGCGTTCGCATAGATGTAATCAGTCGTGGGGTAGAATTCCAGGCGTCCCGCCCCCTGATTCACTTTTTCCGCGCGTAACTCTTTCAGACGATCGAGCAAGATATTTGGATCCTGCCGCAGTTCGCGAATCGCAAAATATCCCCCTTGCGGCTTGGGGAACCAAATCCCGAATAGCGGGTCCAACACCATCTTCCCTGTCTCCACGTCTGCTTCCACCACCGCGTGCTTGGATTCACCCTTCGCGTTGTACAGCGCCCACTTCGTCGCGTGAATGCCACGCAGATTCAGCAAAGTGATCACCAACCTGGACCTATCCGCACAATCTCCACCACTCTCGATCACCTGGGAGGCCGTCGGCCGCAACGGTCGGAAAATGGGGAGCAAGAAATAAGAGTCATTACCCTCGTCGGGCTTGTTCTTGAGCGAAAGAACAATTTCCTTTGCCTGCTCGCTGGGCGCCTGGGAAGCCTGCGTGACGCGATTCATATACGCCTCAAGGGTTCTCTGTTCGCCCAGATAGGAAGCCACTGCAACCAGTTGAAAGCCCGCCAGAGGTGCCAACACCACGCCTAACCACCAACTACGCCTGCTCACAAGTTATCTCCACCGGAGTTTAATTTCTGCCCAGATCTTGAACACCCGAAATGAGTCCTGGAGTTGATTCGGACCATCGGTCCTGGGCCATTTGTTCTGCAACTCTAAGCATACACTGGGCTGCGCAACTTGGGGCGGTTCGGTTCCAGTGAGTGAATTCAGCTGGTAAGCATCACCGGGTTCTCCCGGGAAGGGCTTTTTTCGGTCACTGCGGTGACACCGTCTCGCTGGTCTGAACCGCTCAATTGGGGCAAACTAAAGAGGCCCGAATTATTCCGCCATTTTCCGGCACTCTTGTCCGATGCCTGCGCATTCGTCAATACGACTGGCAATCTCCAAAGTGAGGACGGTACTGCTTTGCTTTCTCACCGTTGTAGCGATCCTCGCCCTTGGAATCCAAGGTTCATCTCAAGGGACCAGCAAGGCGCCGGTCGCAAGTTCAATTCCCGACCAGCTCGGATGGTACGCCATCCCTAACTCCGCCTTAGCACCGAATTGCCCAGTCCTACCCGAAATCCGCGGCGTCGAAGGATGCCGGGCTATCATCGACGACTGGGGGAGCGCCTTGGCCGACACGAAGCGAAATCGGCTGATTCTCTGGGGCGGCGGGCACAACGCTTATTATGGAAATGAAATCTACTCTCTTGATCTTCAAGCCCTTACGTTAGAGCGGTTGACAGATCCTTCCCAAGGGAACAGCTTGTCCAACCTCTCCGAGTGTCCGGAAGCGTTCCAAGATGGAAAACCGAACTCGCGCCACACCTACAACGGCCTTCAGTATTTATCCAAATTCGACCGTTATTTTGTCTGGGGCGCTGGCCTTTCGCCCTGCGGCAATTTCACAAATTTCGTCTGGATCTGGGACCCCGTCTCCAAGAATTGGTCAAGAACCAACCCGGCTCGGCATCCCAATTCCGCCCAGAACGGCAGTATTCCCCTAACCGCGTATGATTCCGTCAGCAGCGCTGTTTTCGAGATCGAATCCAACACAGGCACTTTCTGGAAGTATGATGTGCCGTCGGACAATTGGAGCGAGCTTGGCCAACTCTCCGCCTGCGGTCGCTTGAACTTGACCAGCTCCATCGATCCCAAGACCCGCTCGTACTTCTGCGTCGGCAACGGCATTTTCGACCGCATTCAAATCGACCACTCGCACAAAGTAACGCACCTGAAAGCCTCTGGGTGTGACGCCCTTAGATCAGCGGCCGCTCCCGGCTTTGACTTCGACTCTTCCCAGAATCGCATGGTGGGTTGGGTCGGCACTGGCTCGGTATATACTTACGATACGGATCTGGATGCCTGCACTCGACAGGACTTTCCGGGCGGTCCTGGACCTCAGCAGCCAAACGGAACTTTTGGACGCTTCCGTTATTTTCCGGATCTGGGTATATTTGCCTTGGTCAATGATTCGGGGCAGAATGCTTACGTTTTGCGTCTCACTCGGGCTCCTGCCGGGCCGTAACGTAGTGAGCCCGCTGCATCCAAGTTTGTCGCTGTAGTGTTTCCCGTCCCCCAGACAGCCCGATCAGAGGTTGGCGTTCGCAATTCACCTTGAAAGTAGGCAACGACATGAAGCGCAGTGAGTTATTCTCTCGAATCGCGAAGATCTATCCCCCGCTGTTTCGCTCCGTCTTTACGCAATCCGTCCGCGGCGCCCTTCCTCCTTTCCATGAACACTGGCTGGCTCGTTCCATTGCCGCGGATCTGTTCGAGGTCGATGGCTTCCCTATGCACGGCACGCCCTACCGTCTGCACATCCCCAGGGAATTGCAATCCGTCTACCTCAGCTACTTCGATTTCCTGAACCACGAGCCGCTCACTAGCAAAATCTTCAAGAGCATTTTGAAGTCCGGCGACGTTGTTATTGATGTCGGAGCGAACATTGGCCACTACACTCTCCTTGCCGCTGCCGTTGTCGGGCCTCTTGGCCGCATCCACGCCATTGAGTGCTCCCCGGAAACTCTCTCTATGCTTTCGAACAACGTCAGTAAGAACAAGCTGCAGAACGTTCTGATCCATCCCGTAGCCGCTGCCAGCGAACGCGGCACCTTAAGCCTCAACGTTACTGCTATCGGGTTATCCTGGTTCGACCCGCACTCCAATTGGCCCACGGTTCAAGGAAGCGGCACAATGGTGGAAGTACAGGCCGTGCCGCTGGACGAGATCATTTGTCCACCGGTGAATCTCGTCAAAATTGACGCGGAAGGTGTCGATCTCGACGTTTTAAAAGGCATGAAACGTATTTTGGCTGAAAGTCCCGGGGTTTCCATCATCGTCGAGTGGGCGCCCCCGTTGCTGGTGGAATCAGGCAAGGACCCCTTGGAGATAATCCAATGGCTTCAGGACGCCAGCTTCTCCAAAATCTCCGTCATCGACGAGAAAAACAAGAAACAGTACTCCCTCGATGACGCGCTCGCGCTCGTTCGCGCAGGACGACTTCCGCACGATTGGGTGGGTGATCTGCTCGCACAGAAATAGAGGCTCATCCGCCGAAGTGCTTCCCATCTAGCTTCTTTATCCCGGAAGCACGTGTTGTCCAGATCTTGGAACGCGCACGCCTTGGGCTGGCCCCCTACTCCAGCCTTCTCGCCCGCTATCGCGTTTCGGTTAACCTCTCCACGCTCCGCTAACTGTCCTCCGCCGGCGACTTGCCTCCTTATCCAAAGGTCGCTGGCCTCGTGCAGTTTCACGCTCTCAGACGGCCGCGAGTCCCACACTAGTTTGCCAGCGACTTCAGGTCCGGAGCCGTCCGGCCTCTCGTTACCTATGGCGATGACCAAGTCTCGAAGGAGGACAAGGAGCGGCCTGGGGTCAGCAGCCTGCTACGGGGAACCGCAGCTCTCTATGGGGGTAATTCCAATTCACTCTATCATTCTGTGACAGAATGATAGAGTGATATAAATCCACTCCGGGGGTAGCGCAGGCAATCCTGCCTGTGCCTTGTGTTCAGGACCGCCAATGCAATGTAACCGGCCCGTTCATTGGATGCACCATCGCCGCCCCCGTGCGCCGCGACTCCAATAAGTTCGCCTTCAGCCCGAAATACCACTTCGCCGGCCGGTCCGCATCATCGATCAGCATCAAGCGGGGATTGTGCTTCAATCCCTCGGCTTGCAGGATCATCGTCTCCTGATCTTGCCGCAAAAACTTCTTCGCAAAGATACGAAAGATCGACACTGGCAAGAGCAAATTCCAAGCCGCCGCGAAATCAATCCGGCAAAGATCGCGGCGCACCGGCGTTACTGTCGCCCGGCTCGAGAACCACAGCTTCCCGCTCCGGATCTCCTCCGTCCGGATATTGGGCAACACGAAGTCGATCGTCGTGGTCACCGGCTCGCCGGTATATTTCTGGAGCATCCGATACGGCGCGCTGTTCGAGCTTGGCGTATGCGGGCTCATCCGGAATCCGTTCGGAATTGGCTCGAACTTCTTTTCTTTTTCGTGGATGCTGTGCCGGCTCCGCCAGTACCACGATTGATGCACGAATGGCCCGTGCGCAGGGTCCATCAATCCGATGATGCCTTGATCGACGTGCGAGGGCAGCTCGCAAGCAAGATGCGTGATCTTGTATTTTTCGCTGAAAACCGCCAGCTTCGGGGCGGCAGGAATCTTCTCTGGCAATCTCGCTCCGGGAGTATTGTCGGCCGCTGTGCGGCCGCGCGAAGCCATGTAAACCCAGAAATATCCGTCGTGCTCTTCGCAAGGATAATGCCCCGCAAAAATGCGCTCCACTTTCAGTTTGTCCTGGCTGGTCAGCGACGGAATTTCAACGCACTGCCCACTGCACGCTTCAAATTTCCATCCGTGATAGCTGCACTCGAGCGTTTTCCCGTCGAATCGTCCATACGAAAGTGGAATGCCCCGGTGAGGACACGAATCGCGCATCGCAAACGCCGCACCCTCGGACGTGCGCCCCAAAACCAGCGGCACCTCCAGCAGCATCGCCGTCGCCAGCCTGTTGCCCGTAACGGCCGTGTTCCGCACTGCCGGATACCAAAAATCCCACAAAAAACCAGCATCGGTTTCGCCGGCGGATGTCCCAGCCGCTTCGCCGTTTACCTGCAACAGGTTTCGTACTGCTTCGCTCATGGTCGTGAATGCATCGTAGTACACCGTATCGCGCCGGGGCAACCGGCCAGCGCGCCCTCATCGCTGCAAACGCGCCGCACAGCACGAATCGCGGCAACCGTGCCCCGCATCCAATTGCGTGATTCCGATTTCAGCGGTACTCTTGTAAGTGAGCTCTTCGATGTACGCAGCCTTCTATTAGCTGATCCCGCTTCGCTCGCCCCTGTCGCGAGCTCGCTGTTTTTTTTCGGTACTCACTACTCACCATTCACTACTCACTTCTCAAAAAGGATTTGCCATGGCCGTAATGACGTTGTCGGACAAATTAGATCAGTTAGGTACGCGCTACGACGAGCTCACGCAGCAGCTTTCGACGGCGGAAGTCGCCGCGGACTCCGCGCGCTTCCAGAAGATCGCCAAGCAGCACGCTGAACTCGAGGAAATCGTCGCCAGGCACCGGGAGTTCAAGCAGATCGAAAAGGACCTGGCGGGCGCGCACCAGATGGTCGTCGAAGCCGAAGACGCCGAGATGAAGCAGATGGCTCTGGACGAAGAAAAACAGCTGACCGCACGCAAGGAAATCGTCGAGCGTGAACTAAAGCTGCTCCTCCTGCCGAAAGATCCGAATGACGAGAAAAGCGTTATCGTGGAAATCCGCGCGGGGACCGGCGGCGACGAGGCCGCCCTCTTCGCAGGCGAGCTCTTCCGTATGTATTCGCGTTACGCGGAAACGCTCGGCTGGAAAGTGGAAGTCCTCGAGAGCTCGCCTTCCAACCTCGGCGGCGTAAAGGAAATTGTCGCGGCGATTCAAGGCCACAAAGTGTATTCCAAGTTGAAGTACGAAAGCGGCGTTCATCGCGTGCAGCGCGTGCCTGCGACCGAAACGCAAGGCCGCATTCACACTTCCGCGGCGACGGTCGCGGTCCTCCCCGAAGCCGACGATATCGATATCAAAATCGAAGCGAAAGACTTGCGCATCGATACGTTTTGTTCGTCCGGACCTGGCGGACAGTCCGTAAACACAACCTATTCCGCCGTGCGCATCACACATATCCCCAGCGGTCTCGTTGTCTCGCAGCAAGACGAGAAATCACAAATCAAGAACCGCGCAAAGGCCATGCGCGTTTTGCGCGCCCGCCTCTACGAACAGGAACTCGAGAAACAGCAGGCTGCCATCGGCGCGGAGCGCCGCGGCCAAATCGGAACCGGCGACCGTTCCGAAAAAATCCGCACCTACAATTTCCCGCAAAATCGCGTGACGGATCACCGCATCGGGCTGACGCTCCACCAGTTGACGGACGTCATGGAAGGAAAGCTCGGTTCGCTGGTCGACGCCCTGGTGAGCCACTACGAAGCCGAACGTCTGGAGCAGGAGCTCGCCGGAGCGTAATCATTGCTTGGCCGTCGTCCGGAACGGAATTTCGTCAACGCCGACGAGGCATGGACTTTCATTTCGCTCGGGCAAAATGGAAAGAACTTTAGACATTCGTATGGCACTTAAACGTGGCATCGCTGAACTTCGCGATGCAAACGTTCCTTCCTACACACTCGCCGCGGAGTTGCTGCTCCTTCACGTGCTCGGCCGCGATCGCGCCTGGCTCTATGCTCATCCGGAGGAAATTGTTTCTTCCCTGGATGCCCATCGTTTCATTTCTCTGGTTGCACGGCGCGCCGAAGGTGAGCCCACCCAACATCTCACCGGCAAACAGGAATTCTGGGGACTCGAATTTGAAGTCACTCCCGATGTGCTGATTCCCCGCCCCGAAACCGAACATGTCATCGAAGTCGCTCTCGACCGCCTGGCAGTCCGCGAGATCCGCGCAGGTCGCAAGCGAACTCTCACGGGCGAAGGCCTACAACTCATCGACGTCGGCACGGGTTCCGGCTGCATTGCCATTGCTCTAGCCAAAGAGCTACCCGGGGCGCAAATTGTTGCGACTGATATTTCTGTTGCGGCTCTCGCCGTCGCCCGGCGCAATGCCACACGTCATGCCGTCGCGGATCGCATTCACTTCTTCGAATCCAATTTGCTCGATGGTTTGACCGTAGGGGCACGATATATCGTGCCCCTACAATCGAACTTGGCGACGGACGCTCAACACGAGTTACCGGTCACGAGTCACGAATCACATTTCTTTGATCTGATCGTTAGCAATCCGCCGTACATCGGCCGGAACGAAAAAGAAACGCTGCAGCGCGAAGTCCGCGAGCACGAGCCGGAGCTCGCCCTTTACGGAGGCGAAGAAGGCTACGAACTTTACGCAGAATTGATCGCACAAGCGGCGCGGCACTTGAAGCCGGGCGGCCTCCTGGTCCTCGAACTTGGCCACAACAGCCTTCCCGCGGTCCAACCGCTCCTCGATTTGCCCAACTGGGCTAATGTCGGCGTAACCGACGACCTGGCTGGCATCCCCCGCGTCATCGCCGCCGAACATAAATAAGCAATGGCGAAGTTGTAGCGAAGATTAAATCGGGCGTAGGCTAGCGTCATGCGGGAGATGGCACGATTTCGCGCGAAGCATGGGCCGCTGGAAGAGCAGGCGGCTAACGCGACTGCGTCGATTCTGCATGTGGACATGGACGCGTTTTTCGTGTCGGTGGAATTGCTGGAGAGGCCGGAGTTGCGCGGCAAGCCGGTGGTTGTTGGCGGAAGGCCCGACCAGCGCGGCGTTGTCACAGCAGCAAGCTACGAGGCGCGCAAGTATGGCGTGCAGTCCGCCATGCCGCTTCGAACGGCGGGACGGCTTTGTCCGCAGGCGATTTTTCTCGACGGGCATCATGAAAAGTATGGAGAGTGGAGCGACCGAGTCGCGACGATTCTTGCGAAATTCTCTCCCATTGTCGAAATGGTTTCGATCGACGAAGCTTATCTCGATCTAGCAGGCACCGAGCGACTGCACGGGCCACCGCTGGCGGCCGCGGACAAGTTGCTACGGACGATCACCAAATCGACGAGCCTTCCCTGCTCCGCCGGACTGGCTACAACGCGTCTCGTCGCCAAAGTTGCATCGGATCAGGCCAAGCCGCGCGGTCTCGTGTGGGTTGCGCCCGGCCAGGAAGCGCGGTTTCTTGCGCCGCTTCCGGTGCGGAAGATTCCAGGAATCGGCGAAGTCACGGAGCGCGCACTGCGAGCACTCAGTATCGAGACAGTGGATCAATTGGCTGCGATTCCGCAGGACAAGCTTGAAAAAGTTTTCGGCCAATGGGGCGATGCGCTCTATCGCAAGGCGCGAGGCGGCGATTCCTACGAGTTCGTCATCGACGCCGAACCAAAATCCATCTCGCACAATCACACGTTTGGAGAAGACACGAACGACACGGACGCGCTCCACGCCTTGCTCAGCCATCTCTCGCAAAAAGCGTGCAAGCGCCTTCGGGAAGCAGGGCTGGCAACCCGGACGTTAACCCTGACCATTCGCTACGCCGGGTTTGACACCCACACGCGGGCGAAAACTCTTTCGGAGCCAACGCGGCTGGATGCCGATATCTTTCGCGTTTTTCAAATGCTGTTTGCCGAGCATCGCGACATGAAACGAAAAATCCGCCTGCTCGGCGTGAGCCTTAGCGGCCTCACACATGGTGGAGAGCAGCTCGATCTTCTCGAAGCGGGGCGGCGCGAACGGCTGGAGAAATTGACGCGCGCCACGGACAAGCTGCGCGACCGCTTTGGATTTGGAAAGGTGCAATTCGGCGGCTCGCTGCGCGCGGATGGTTCGAAAAACGAGCACGAAGAATAGCAGAAGGCGGTCGCCCTCAGAAGTGCGACCCCACGGAAGCGGATACCCTATACTTCTCACATGAGTCCTGTCACACCTCCTTCCGGCGCGGCAACGCGCCCGCACAACCGCGGCGGACTGCGCGGCTTCTGGCAGCGCGTCAGCGAAGGCCGCCAATTGGACGAGTTGTGGTCGCAGTTCTCAGCCGATGCGCGGGCGAGTTACGGCTTCTACATGAAAGAAGCCGATGCCGAAGAGCCGGTGAAGCGGCGTGTCTGGTCTCGCTGGAGCTACATCATCAAGACGTTGTTCTGGTCTCTGGTGACGAAGCTGACGCCTGCTCGGCGCGTGTTGCTGATGATCGCGTTGGTGATGATGCTGCTTTCAAGCGTTTCCGTGCGCGTCAGCAAAAATACGGTAGTGGACTTCAACATGCAATCGCTGGCCGCGGCTATCGCTCTTCTTCTGCTTTCCCTGGAACTCGCCGACAAAGTGACGATGAAGCGCGATCTGGAGATCGCGCGGGAAATTCAGACGTGGCTCGTTCCGTCGAAAGCGCCGGAAGTGGCCGGCGCGGACATCGCGTTTGCCTCGCGGCCGCAGAATTCCGTCGCAGGCGACTATTACGACGCGTTCTATCCCACGGCGAGCGCTGAAGAAAAAGGCAAGCTGCTGTTGGTGGTTGCCGACGTGGCGGGTAAAAGTATTCCAGCTGCGCTGCTGATGGCCACACTTCAGGCGAGCTTACGCACGATTGCCAGCGAAGGCACTCCGTTGGAAGAGCTCGTTGTACGCCTGAATCGGTATGCCTCCGCGCACAGTCTGGATGGACGCCGATTCACGACTGCGGTCCTGGCCGAATATGATCCTGCAACGCGGCAGCTTGCTTATGTGAACGCCGGCCACAATCCTCCGATTCTTCGTCGCGCTGGCGGAGGGACAGAAAAATTGGAAGCCGGCGGATTGCCACTGGGAATCGACGGTAGCGCCACATTCGAGACGGCCGACATGGAGTTGAAGCCGGGCGATGCTTTGATTTTTTACACTGATGGCGTTGTCGAAGCCTTCAACGACAAAAGCGAAGAGTTCGGCAACGATCGCTGGCTCGATGCCATTCGAGCGCTGCCCGATTGGGGCGCGCAAGAGTCACTGGAGTTTTTGATGAAGCCCGTGGATGCCTTTGTCGGCTTCACGCGCCAGTCCGACGACATCACCTGTCTCGTTTTCCGCTGCAAGTGATCGCCTGCAGAAACTTAACTTCACACATCTCTCCCCGTTGCCGCCGCGAGTGTCGCATAATCGCAGCGTGACGCCTCGCGAGCTTGCCAATTCGATTTGCGACACATTGCAGCGCAACGGTCATCAGGCGCTGCTTGTGGGCGGGTGTGTGAGAGATATGCTCCTCGGCCGGAAACCTGCGGATTACGACGTCGCGACCGACGCAAAGCCAGAGCGCGTCATGGAACTATTTCCCGAAAGCATCGCGGTGGGCGCCCAGTTCGGCGTCGTCCTAGTGCCTCGCGATGGGCTGAAGGTGGAAGTGGCGACGTTTCGCTCCGACGTGGGCTATTCGGACGGGAGGCATCCCGATCGCGTGGTCTACTCCAAGACGCCAGAAGAAGATGTGCAGCGTCGCGATTTCACGATCAACGGATTGCTGATGCGGCATGATTCTTGCGAGATTCTTGATTTTGTTGAAGGCCAGGCGGATCTGAAGGCGGGAGTGATTCGCGCAATCGGCGAACCAGACCGGCGATTCACAGAAGACAAGCTGCGGATGTTGCGGGCCGTGCGCTTCGCCGCGCGATTCGAATTCGAGATCGAGCACAAAACGTTCGCCGCGATTCGGCGTCATGCAGGAGCGGTTACAGATGTGTCCGCGGAGCGCATTCGCGACGAACTCACCAAACTTTTGACGGAAGGCGCGGCGCGGACCGGCTTCGAATTGCTCGAGAAGTCCTGGCTGCTCTCGATCGTGTTGCCCGAAATCGCGGCGATGAAGGGCGTGCCACAGCCGGCGCAATATCACCCCGAAGGCGACGTGTGGATCCACACTTTGCTGATGATCGAGCAACTCTCCGCGGGGAGTTCTCCTACGCTGGCGTGGGGAGTGCTGCTGCACGACGTCGGGAAACCGCCGACCTTCAAGCCCGCTTCACAAACAGGCGACCGCATCAGGTTCGATCATCACGTTGACGTGGGGGTGCGCATGGCCGAAGCGATTTGCCGACGCTACCGTTTCTCGAACGAGGAGACAGAACAAATCATTGCGCTTGTCGCCAACCACATGCGATTCATGGATGTGGAGCGCATGCGGACCTCGACCTTGAAGCGGTTTGTGCGGCTACCTTACTTTGAGGAGCATCTCGAGCTCCACCGGCTGGATTGCCTTTCGAGCCACCGCAATCTGGATTCCTACAGTGTGGTGCAGCGCTTCCTCGCGGAAACGCCCGTGGAACAAGTGCGTCCACAGCGTGTCCTAACCGGCAACGATTTAAGTCAAATGGGCTATATCCCTGGACCGCTATTTAGCGAAATACTGAGGGCAGTGGAAGACGCGCAACTCGACGGGCTGATTGGGACAAAGGAAGAAGCGGAGGAGTTCGTCAGGAAGAAGTATTCTTTGAGGGGAGCAAAAGCCTGACGGAAAGTGATGTTTCTAACGACGATGAGAGTATCTAAAGGCGAGTGAGAAATTAGAAAGCGATGGGCCTATAAGTATTTGATAAAAAAAGGTTTATTTTGTAATTTGCAAGAAATAGGGCCAAGTGCTAAAATGTGAGTTTGCTAAGCTAAGATTTCATGCTTGTTGCATTCGCATCTCACTGCACCATTTTGTTCTCGACAGCATCTAAGGTGGTAAGGCGCATGAGAATCTTCACTGCGCCCGAATATAGGGGACATTCACTATGGCTGAGAAAAAGTATACGGTGCCAGAGATTCTTGCAATTCTGCCGGTTCGGGATACGGTCCTGTTTCCAGGGGCTGTTCTGCCCCTGACGGTTGGACGGGAGAGTTCCCTGGCGCTGGTTAACTCCTTGGAAGGCGAGGAGAAACTGTTGGGGGTGGTCGCGCAACTGGATCCGCGGATCGAGGATCCCGCTGCTGCGGACCTCCACAAGGTCGGTACGCTGGCAAAAGTCCATAAGACGGTCAAAATGCCCAACGGGAACGTGGTCATCTTCCTGGAAGGACTGCAACGCGTTAACGTGCTGGAACTGATCGGTCTGCGGCCATTTCTGCGGGCGCGAGTGGAAGCGCAGCCCGAAATTACGGGCGATGTGGATGCGGAGCTGGAGGCCTTGCAGCGCAACGCGCAGGACCTTTTTCGCGATGTGGTCAGCCACTCGCCGCAACTTTCGGACGACTTGCAATCTGTCGCAATGAACATCGATGATCCGGGCCGGCTGGCGGACTTTATCGCCGGGACGCTGCCATCACTCTCGACGCTGTTGCGGCAGGAACTGATCGAAACGCCGAGCGTGCGGAAGCGCCTGGAAATGTTGATTCGCGAACTCTCGAAAGAGCTGGAAGTGCTGGAGCTGCGCTCGAAAATTCACGAGCAAGTGCAAGAGCAGGTGGGCCAAAACCAGCGCGAGTACCTGTTGCGCGAACAGATGAAGGCCATCCAGAAGGAGCTCGGAGAATCGGACGACTCGACGCAGGAGATCGACGAGCTCCGCAAAAAGATGGAAGAAGCCGGAATGACGGTGGAAGCAAAGAAGGAGTGCGAGCGCGAATTGAAGCGACTGGCCAAGATGACGCCGGCGTCCGCGGAATACATGGTTTCTCGCACGTATCTCGAGTGGATGACTTCTTTGCCGTGGGCAAAGTCTTCGGGTGTCAGCGAAATCGACATTGCCAAGGGCAAGCAAATCCTTGACGAAGACCACTATGACCTGGCGAAGGTCAAGGAACGGATTCTGGATTACCTGGCGGTTAAGAAGCTTCAGCCAGGGATGAAGGGGCCGATTCTGTGCTTCGTTGGGCCTCCTGGCGTGGGCAAGACATCGCTGGGAAAGTCCATCGCGCGGTCGCTGGGCCGCAAGTTCGTGCGCATCGCTTTGGGCGGAATGCACGATGAGGCGGAAATCCGCGGCCACCGGCGTACTTATATCGGCGCACTGCCGGGGCAAATCATTCAAGGGCTGAAGCGGGCGGAATCGAACGATCCGGTGATGATGCTCGACGAGGTCGACAAACTGGGCCGCGATTTCCGGGGCGATCCGTCCTCGGCGCTGATGGAAGTGCTCGATCCAGAACAGAACAATGCGTTCCGCGATCACTATCTCGACGTGCCATTCGATCTTTCGAAAGTGCTGTTCATCGCGACGGCGAACTGGATGGACCCCATCCCGGAACCGCTGCGAGACCGCATGGAGATCATCGAACTGCCGGGGTACACCGGCGAAGAGAAGATCCACATCGCACACAAATATCTGATTCCCAAGCAAGCCCTGGAGCATGGGCTGAAGGTTGGAGAGCAGATTGAGTTTTCAGACGAGTCGCTGCGGGAAATCATCCACAGCTTCACGCGAGAAGCAGGCGTGAGAAACCTTGAGCGGGAAATCGCGACGATCACGCGCAAGCAGGCGCGGAAGATCGCCGAAGGCAGTTTAGAAAAAATGCAGGTTACACCGGAGATCGTCCGCGAATATTTGGGCGTGCCGAAGTTCCGGGCGGAGAAAGAAGTCGAGGAGCGCGTCAAGATTCCTGGGGTGGCTGTGGGCCTGGTGTGGACGCCGGTGGGCGGAGACATCGTGTTCATCGAAGCCAGCCGGATGCGCGGAGGGAAACAGTTCACGATGACCGGGCACCTGGGCGAGGTCATGCAAGAGTCGATGACCGCGGCGCTGACCTGGACGCGAGCGAATGCGGAGCGGTACGGAATCGATCCGGACTTCTTCCGCAAGCAGGACATCCACATCCATGTGCCGTCGGGCGGCGTACCAAAGGATGGCCCGTCCGCAGGAGCGGCAATGGTGACGGCGCTGATCAGCCTGCTTACGGGGCGGCCCGTGCGCGACCGACTGGCGATGACCGGCGAGATGACGCTTTCAGGCGTGGTACTGCCGATCGGGGGCGTGAAGGAAAAGGTCCTGGGCGCAAAGCGCGCGGGCATCAAGGAAGTGCTGTTGCCGGCCGACAACGAGCCGAACGCGGTAGCGGATCTGCCGCCGGATATTCTCGGCGATATGAAGATCACCTACGTGCGCAACTTGGATGAAGTGCTGGAGCATGCGCTGTCCAAGAACGCGGTTGCGCCGCCGATCGTGCCGCAGCCGGAACCGAAGCAGAAGCGCGTTGGACCGGAAAGTCCGCGGGCAATTCATTGAACAGGAAGTGAGTAGTTCGTAGTGAGTAGTGACACGCGCGCGGCAACTTGCGTGCGCCGGTGAAAAGCGACAAAGAGAAGCCCAGCGAAGGGAGTTTCGCTGGGCTTTTGCTTTTGGGCGAGACGCGCTGAGCGGGATAAAAGTCCTGCTACCATGGTTTGGGGCATGGCTCGCGAACAACAAATTAAAGCGGACGCACCTGCTGAGCTAGCGCAGCGGCTGACAGAAGGTCTTCAGCGCGAGCGGATTGTTCCGCGATTCGTCGATTCTTATGTTGTGGAGCACGGGCGGTTCGCCTTGCAGGTTCACGCTTCCCTTTATCGCGATCTTCTCGAATTGCTCCAGCGCGAGGCGTTGCTCGCGGTGACGGCGCGGGCGCTGGAAATTACTTACGTCGAACCGCTGCCTTGCGGCAGAGCGAAGCCGCGCCCTATGTTGCGAAAGGACGCCGCGGGCTTTCGGCGCAAATTGCTGGCGGCGCTCGTGCGCCAGAAAAAATGGAGCGCGGGAGACGCTCTCGACTTTCAAGCGGACTTGCAAATATACGAAGATCTGCTAGCGCGCAATAGTTCGGCACGGCGGAACCGCAAGCCATTTGAAGCAGCCAGTCATCCATTCGTCGACCGCTGCGCGTTCCTGCTGGACTCGTCGTTTCTGGAAAAGGCGCGAATCGCGGCCAGCCGCGCGCTGAACGACCTGGAAAACCTGGCCGCGGTGGTCACCGGCACAGTGTTGCATGGACAAGGGACACCGCCTCCAGGCCAGAAGCGTTAGGTTAGGAAGAAGCCGCACTACTGATCGAGAGAGGCAGCGGAGAACAGCCGCTGGCCCGCCAAGGCGTAGTAAAGCGCAAGCAGGGCGATGGCGGCGATTATCACCATGCCAGTGACTGCTCCGGACGCGTACCAGCGGCTTAGATGCGAGGTCATGGGGAAGACGACGAGTATGTTTTGCACCACGAGTCCGACCACCAGCGCGAGCACGCCGAAGCGTCGCAGGACCATATAGATCGACAACCAAATCACCGCGGAGGCTAAGAAGGTGGCCCAGAAGTAGTCGCCTCCGGTGTTGGTGATAGCGCCCAAGAAAACGATCACCAGGGCCGCTACCCAGTCCTTCCTAACGAGAAAACGCAGCAGGAAAAGAATGAAGAAAATCCCCAACGCATAAAGCACGTAGATCCAGGTGTACGCGAAGACGGAACCGAGGACGGGGCGGAAGCCTAGAAGCGTTCCCATGGAGGGCGTACCGGGCTCCGGCGGAAGCCCCCCGAAGAGTGGAAGGAAAAGATTGTCAGAAGACTCGAACAGAGCCAGCAGAACGCCGTAAGCCGTGCCAATCAGAACGTCGCGACCGACCAGGGGATCGCGAATCTTTCCGCCGATCAAGCGCGTCCAGGAAATCAATGTGTGGGGATCGCGGCGGCGGACGAACGGCTCGAGAGCGAAATAGAGAAGCCGGGCAAAGGAGGAGATAAGAAAGGCCCATGCGAGCCCAAGGATGGTGACCGGGAATTCGTTGGTCGAAGCAAGGTGATGGGCGAGAAGGGCCCACATGGCTAGAACTACAAGAAAAAGGAAATTGCCCAAGCGCGTTGAGCCGGCTTCGTCGCCGCGCTTAAGGCGACGGTGGCGCCGGACAACGAGGGCGCTGCCGACGATAAGGGCGGCAAAGATCAGGATGCCGATGATGTTGGCCAACTTTTGGTGTGTCGAGAGTTGGAAGGCCTGGTCTCGCCCGGGCCTGTTCCAAGGGTATAGGACTTGGAAGAAAACCGGCCTGCCTCGGTAGGCAGCGGCCTCCACGCGCTCGGTGACACTGGCGGGGGTTGGGAGTTGCCTCGTCCAGGCGGCACGCGTGTCGGAAGAAAGGAGAGGAGTCCATTCGGGTGCAGCGGAGGTAAAGGCGGCGGGATCCAGGCCCGCAGCGGCGAACAGCGCGGCCCAATCCGGCGCGGCGGCAGGGCCGTCCAGTGGATCGTGCTCCGGCGGAAGGCGCTTAAAGGATATCAAACGGCCTCGAGAATCCGTAACGACCGTTATCATGCCAGTTACGTCTGACGGCGGATCCGACTGCGTGACAATTCCGGAACCGGCGGAATTGAAGAAATTGAACGACTGCAGCTCGCGCGGACTCTGGCGATACCAGAATAGAATCGTCGGGGGACGATCGGAGGAAAGGCGCTGCCAGCGCGTTTGCGATTTGTCGTGATCCTGTATGTAGTCGATATAGTTGCCGTCGGCGGTGAATCCATAGGCGCTGTCCGCGGGCGTTTCCGAGAACCCAAGTTGTTGAATGATTTCCTGAGCGCGCGCGAGAAGAACTTCGGACGGTTTTTCCAGCGGCGTCAGGTTGTGAACTTTGTAGCGATCGGCCACAAACATATTGGCCACGAGGCTAAGCAGCACTGTTGCAACGAGCGCCAGCCCAAGACGCGGTTTGATGCCCTCGGTGGCGCCAGCGGCAGCGACCATTTCAGGCGATGGTGTTTCTCCGGCGGCTAAAGCAGCTGCCAGAGGATCGCCACCGGGCAGCGCGGCGGCAACCTGGAGGGCCGACGCGGGGCGTTTTGCGGGATCGTTTTCCAAGCAGCGGAGGATGACGCGTTCGATCAAAGGATCGAGGTCGCGGACGAGAGCCGAAGGGTTGGTGATCGTGCCTTGCTCGCGGAGCGAGGTGAGTTCAGGCAGCGTGGCGGCGTCGAAAGCACGCTTTCCGGTAAGGATTTCATAGAGGATCAAGCCAAGCGAGTAGATGTCGCTTTTGGCTGTGACTTCTTTTCCGGCAAGCTGTTCCGGCGCCATGTAGGCGGGGGTGCCGGCGCGAATGTCCGCGCCCTGAATGCTTGCGGCGATTCCCGCGAGACCGAAATCGGTGATACGAATTTTTCCGGCGCCGTCGAGCATGACGTTGGCGGGCTTGAGGTCGCGATGAATGACGCCGCGCTCGTGCGCCGCAGCAAGGCCAGCGCAAATCTGCCGAGCAATTTCCGTAGCCTTGTCGGGAGAGAGTCTGCCGATGCGGCGGACGACGGAGGCAAGGTCCTCGCCGTCGACGAATTCCATGGAGAGAAAAGGCACGCCATCGGCGTTGCCGATATCGAAGACGCGGCAAACGTTTGGATGGGAGACTTGGCGGGCGATGCGAACCTCGGAATGAAATCGCGACAAAGTGGCAGCGTCTTGCGAGAGGGCCTCGGGAAGGAACTTGATGGCAACCAGTTGCCCGAGCGTCAGGTCTTCCGCGCGGTAGACCTCGCCCATACCGCCGCGGCCGGCCATAGCCACAACGCGGTAACGTTCGGCAATCATCTGACCCGGTGTGAAGCGCCCGCCGCCGATGGGATCAGAGCTCGTTGGTTTTGCGCCTGAGCCGCCGCGAGAAGGCGTGCGCGGAGACCGAGCGGGAGTGGAAGCAGGAGAAATCCCGCGCGGAGGCGCAGAGGGGGCAAGGGTTTCTTGCTCGATACTTAGATCATTAGAGTCGATGGTCGCCGCACTGAGCTGGAGTGATCCGCCGCAGGAGGAGCAGAATCGCCCGGTGGAAGAAACCTGTGCGCCGCAGGAAGAGCAGTACATGGGAAGGCGAGATTCTATCATTGCGAAACGGCTCGCTGCGAGCTACAACAGAGGCTGATCACGAAAAATGCGATTTTGAATTACGAGATTCGCTCGACCTGAACGGCGGTGCCGTAAGCAAGCACTTCGGTTACGCCTTGCATCACTTCGGTGGCGTCGTAGCGCATACAGATGACGGCGTTTGCTCCGTGTTCTCCGGCGTGCTGGAGGAGCAATTCGTAGGCGTCTTCGCGAGTTTTCTCGCAAAGGTTCGTAAGAATGGTGATGTTGCCGCCAACAATGGTTTGCAACGCGGCGCCGAGATTCCCGATGACGCTTCGCGATCTGACGATGATGCCGCGCACGATTCCAAAATTCCGCACGATGCGGTAGCCGGGGAGATCGATACCTGTTGTAACCATTGCCGAGTCCACGCGATTGACCATCTTTTTTCTCCTCGAGAGGGACGTTTACCGGTGCGATTCTACCCGCACACGCGGCCATGTGCGAGCGCAGCATGTCTGCTATTCTCGAATGGCGTGGAAATCTTATTCTATATACTGGCGATCTCGCAGATCCTTTTGGGTCTGTATCTGCTCGGACAGGGACTTCAATGGCTGGGCTACACTCGGCGGCGCATACACACGGATCCGGGATTCTATTCGCCGAAAGTTGCGGTGCTATGTCCGTGCAGAGGGATCGAACCAGCCCTTGAGCGCAACCTCGTTTCGCTCACCGAATTCACCTACCAAAACTATGAGATTTTCTTTCTAATCGCCTCGGCCAACGATCCGGCCTACAGCATTGTGAAGCGCGTTGCTTTGCAGTCCCGCCCGAAAGCCCATGTGGTGCTGACGGAGAAGCCGGATGGGTGCGGCGAGAAAGTGAATAATCTGCGCTTGGGAGTACTGCAGCTGCCGCCGGAATTTGAGGTACTCACCTTTGTTGATTCTGACGGACGCCCCGGAAAACAGTGGCTGCACCGCCTGGTTGCTCCTCTGACAGACTCTCGCATTGGAGCCACGACCACAATGCGATGGTTGATTCCGAACCGAAACAACTTCGCGACGGCGCTGCTGGCGGCGTGGAACGCTCCCATTGTCACGATGCTCAGCGAAAAGGGGAAGAATTTCTGCTGGGGCGGAGGCACGGCAATCCGCCGAAGCGTCTTCGAGCAGGCTGGGGTTGCAGAAGAATGGAAGCACTCGGTGAGTGATGATTACTCGATGACGCGCGCGTTGGAGAGAGCCGGACTTTCGATCGTCTTTTTGCCGGAATGCATCGTGCCTTCCTTTGTAGAAGCAGACCCGGCCACCTTGATGGAGTTTACGAACCGGCAAGTCCTGATCACCCGTGTGTACGCGGAAAAGATGTGGGGGATTGCCGCCGGCACTCACCTGCTCTACTGCCTATCGCTGGTCCTTGGAACGTATCTGACTCTTGGCAACCTGCTAGCGACACGACCGGCGTCTCATTTGGCGGCGCTTACTTTCTTGCCGGTCTTGCTGGCGATGATTCGGGGGGCGCTGCGAGCTGCGGGAGTCTCGGAAGTTCTGCCAGCGTACCGCTCGCAAATCGCCAGCCAAGGCTGGATTTATGTGTTGATCCCCGCCCTCATTCCATTTCTTTACTTGATGAATTTCGTCAGCTCGGTATTCACACGAAAGATATATTGGCGAGGAGTTACCTATGAGCTAATCTCCCCGCAGCAGACGCGCATCCTGGCGTACTGAAGTTTGAGGCAACTCGACTGCCAATTACCAAAAGATTTCCACAAGCGATTTTCCACAGGCTGGAGAATGCCCAAGCAGATGACTTAATTTGTGTCTAATCGTTCAACACTGAACTTGGGAGATTGGTTGCCGCGAAATGAGGGTGAGTTTTCCACAGGCAGATGTCGATTAATGGAAAAATTTCGTCTACCATGCAAATCCTACCGGGTGAAACGTTTGTAGCGGGTCGTAGGTCTCACTTAAGTACCCCATTTCTGAATGAGTTGTAATGTTGGCTGTTCGGAAGAAAAAGTGCATACATGGAGCCGTTCGGTGTTTTGAAGCAGGCGAACTGGCAGGGAACTCCTTCTCGCGGCTCGGTGTAGCTTTTGTGAGGTCCAGGCACCGGGTCAAAGGCCTTCAGCTCTGGCTTCACACTTTGCCGCTTGCCTATGCAGCGCAGTTTGCCTCCTCTCGGGGGTTTAATATAAAAAATAGCTTCGGTTATTCAACGAAGCTGCAAATTGAGGGGTGCATGTGAAGCTTATCCGCAGAAGTGAACAGCATCGTCCTTTGAACAATCTCCGGCCAGCAATACCTCGCGATCATTACTATTTTTACGAAAAAAGCACGGGAGCCACACATTTTCACGTGGAGGCAGGCCCCGATGGAGGCTTTCCCGTGGATCAAGCCGCGGGTCTCTTGGCGATGCACTGCATGGTAAGAGGGCAGTCGCCAAACGACTACATGGTGATGGTAAGGGCGGAGAATGATCTCCTGGAAGGCCTTACCGAAAAGGCAGAAAAGTTACTGCAAGCAGGCCACTCTGTCGGAAGCGCCGTAAAACTGACGCGCCGCGAGGAAGAAGTGCTAGGCGGCGTGATGAAAAGCATGGCCAACAAGGAGATTGCCGCAACGTTGAATCTTTCCGAGCGAACAGTGAAGTTTCACGTGTCGTCGCTGCTTTCCAAGTTCCGCGTTCGAGGGCGGATGGAATTGGTGCGCGAAGCATCACGCAATACCATGGGGGCGATGCCAATGCCAATGCACGCCGCGACGATGGAACCGCGGGCGTTTGGCCCGATGACACAGAGCTTCGGTAACGTCTCGCGCAGCGGCACAGTTGTTCCGCTTGCGAAGCGGTCAATGATGGCTTAATCCGAACTAGAGACAGGAAGTTAGAAATAAAGGAAAGGCCCGGTTCGATTTCGTCGAACCGGGCCTTTGAGTTTTGTGCGAAGCGTTGCAACGCCGGTTATTTCTTTGCCGCGGCGAAGAGCTGACTGGCGGAGTCCCAATTGACGACGTTCCACCAAGCCTTGATGTAATCACCGCGAACATTCTGATATTTCAGGTAATAGGCGTGCTCCCAAACGTCAAGGCCGAGGACGGCCTTAGCGCCGAGCGAGAACGGCGTGTCCTGATTGGGAGTTGAATCGATGGCCAGCTTGCCGTCCTTGACGAGGAGCCAAGCCCAGCCGGAACCAAAGCGGCCAAACCCAGCGGCGGCAAATTTGGCTTGAAATTCCGCGAAGGATCCGAAAGCCGATTTAATGGCTGCGGCAAGATCACCTTGGGGTTCTCCACCGCCACCCTTCTTCATCTGGGTCCAAAATAGTGTGTGGTTCCAATGGCCCCCGGCGTTGTTGCGGACCGCTGAGCGAATGTTCTCCGGGATGGAGTCGAGCCCCTTAAGAAGGTCTTCAAGCGACTTGGCTTGGAGGTCGGCATGGCCCTCGAGCGCTTTGTTCAGGTTGGTTACGTAGGCGCCATGGTGCTTGTCGTGGTGGATTTCCATGGTCTTGGCATCAATGTAGGGTTCGAGTGCGTCGAACGAGTAAGGCAATGGTGGGACTGTAAATGCCACGGTTGTTTCCTCCAGATTGAGATTTGATGCAAAATCGAACGCGGTGCCGGAGCGCAAAGCCGCAGAAACTCCGCTGCGCGCTTCAAGCAATCCCGCACCAACAACCCCGGTATTGACCAGGAAATTCCGGCGATTCATGAGGATCTCCTGCGGTGAGGATGCTGACCAACCAGTCGAGTGTTTCATACTGATCGATCAGCCGCATGTATCATACTGCACATCTCGGAGACGCCTCAATGCCTGGCTGTCAGCGTGGCTCTTGGGGCAGCTTATGGAAAGCGGGGGTGAAGACCGCGAGCCCGCTACACAGGTTGGATGCGCGAAAGCGCCCATTGGGCAGATTCCGCGACGAATGGCTCCGTGGAGGCGGAGAGTTTCTTGAGGAGTGCGCAAATCCTTACGTGCTGGCTTGAACCGCGCACGAGGGCGGAATTGCCGAGGGCGACGCAAGCGTTTCGCACCAGGCCACGCCACTTCGTGCGCTTGACAGGGCTTCCGCGAAAGATGGAGCGAAACTGCTCTTCGTTCATTGCGGCCAGCCATTCGAGCCGCGGCAAAAGGAAAGATTCACCGTCCGGCGATTCTCCTGAGGCGGAGGGAGCCTGCTTTGACGGAGGTGTGTGTGTGGCCAATGGGAAAGTACGTGGCTGAAAATCTGCTGATTGTGTGACGGGGGCGCGCCGATTCCAGGGGCAAACGTCCTGGCAAATGTCGCAGCCGAAGACGTGACGGCCCATAGGTTCGCGCAAAGCTTCCGGAATGCTGCCACGAAGTTCGATGGTCAAGTAGGAAATGCAGAGACGAGAGTCCATCACGTATGGCTCGACGAGCGCACCGGTGGGGCAGGCATCGATGCATTTGGTGCAAGAGCCGCAGAGGTCGGGAGGGGGCAACTCGGCAGGACCGAGTGTGGGTGGAATATCGAGAGTCGTAAGAATCACACCGAGAAAAAACCAGGAGCCGAGTCTGGAGTTCAGTAGTAATGTGTTTTTTCCAAGCCAACCGAGTCCGGCGCGCTTAGCAAAGACCCGCTCATGCAGGGGCCCGGTGTCCGCGTAAATGCGTGTTTCAAAGGGCTCGGTGAATCGTTCGCGAAGGATCATCGTCATACTTTGCAGCTTTTGCTGAAGAACTTCGTGGTAATCCCGCCCCCAGGCATAGCGGGAGATCCAGCCTCGCGGGTCGGCTCCCTCGAACCCGGGCGCATCCACCGATCGCGGTGCGGGGGAGTTGTAGTTCAAAGCGCAAACGATGACGCTTCGAAGCCCGGGCATCACGCTCTGCGGATTGCTACGGCGTTGGTCGGTCAGATACTCCATCTCCCCGGAGTAGCCACGCGCGAGCCATTCTTCCGTCATGCCCAACTCGGGAAACTTTTCCGCGCGCACGACTCCACAGAGATCAAATCCGAGCGCGCTTGCACGCTCGACGATCCACGCGGTTTCGGGGCTGTTGTTCATCGACGAGGCGTATGAGTGGCCATGAAGGAATTGTGCCGCAGGAAGGCTCCCGAGGCGAGCGACGGATGCAAGAGGAGAAACGACTTGACTCTTGGGTGCAGGGAAGATTACTGGAAACTGCGCAGGGCGCTGCCCTCGTCGGTGTAAACGTCAAAGACGGTGTAAAGCTTGGTGAGCTGAAGCAAATCGTGCACCTTCTTGGTCAAGTGGAGGAGTTTCAGCTCGCCGCCGCGGCCTTTGGAGGTCGTGAAAGCGCTGACGAGCTCGCCGATGCCGGAGCTGTCAATATAATCGACGTCCGCAAGATTGAGCACGATCTTGGTCCGTTTGTCGTCAAGTAAGCCGCGGACCGTCTTGCGCAGCAGGGCGCTGCCCTCGCCCAAGGTAATCTTTCCGCTGAGGTCCACCACTGTGGCCTGACCGGCATCTCGGTGTGTTGCGCGTAACGGCATAATTTCGTTTACGTTCCTTGGTGCGGGGAGGCGCCTTGGCTGCCTGTGCCATTATTCCCCGGTTTTTCTTGCAACGGCAGCTTTTTTGCCATGACGATTTCCGCACCACCCGTTCGTCCTGGCACGACGTCAAATTCGTCCATAAATGCGCGCATCAGAAAGATTCCCCGTCCGGAGGTGCTTAGAAGATTCTCTTCCGCCAGCGGATCGGGCACTTCGGAGAGTGTGAAGCCCTGGCCTTCATCGAGCACGTGGATGATCATTTTGTCGCCCGTCAAATCCACCACCAGATGAATCTTCTTTTCGGGACGCTCCTGATTGCCATAGTGAAACGCGTTGATGACGCCTTCGCGCACGCTCATTCCGATTTTGTAGCAATCCTCTTCGCCGAAACCTGCAGCTTCGGCCACGCGGAGACACATCTCCTCGGCGAGATTGACGCTTTCGACTTGCGTCTCCAGCGTAATTTCAAGGTGCTTGGGGTCAGTGCCCATGCGCGGCTGGCTGCCAAAGGCAAAAAACACCCATTGGAGCGCACCTATCGGTAACACAGGGGCTAAAGCTAAGTCAATGGAGCGCTTGATGTTTTGGAAGAGGTGCTCACCCGGGGGACTGGCGAGCTTTGCGGTCAAGGATACTGCGTGAGTGAGTCTACGCCCAGTAAGAGCGGTCCAGGGTGCGGTACTGAATGGCTTCGCTCAGGTGGCGCGGGTCTATATTCTCGGAGGCATCCAGGTCGGCGATCGTCCTTGCGACCTTTAGGATGCGGTCGTGGGCGCGTGCGGAGAGGCCCAGCCGGGTAATGGCGTTCTCAAGCAGTTTCTCCCCTTCCGCAGAGATTGCGCAATGCTTGCGAATCATCTTGGGCATCATCTGGGCATTCGCATAAGTCTTCTTTTCAGCGTGGAAGCGCTCGAGTTGCCTTTCACGCGCCGCAATCACGCGCTGACGGACGACCGCTGAGTCCTCGGACGAGGATGGAGCGCGCAGCTCCTTGTACTTCACGGCCGGCACTTCAATGTGGATATCGATGCGGTCGAGAAGCGGCCCCGAGATCTTGGAGACATAGCGCTGGATCATCGGCGGCGTGCAGTGGCACTCCCGCATCGGATCGCCAAAATAGCCACATGGACAAGGATTCATGGCTGCCGCCAGCATGAAGCGCGAGGGGAAAGTTACCGACACGGCTGCGCGCGAGATGGTCACCGCGCCGTCTTCGAGCGGCTGGCGCATGACCTCGAGCACATTGCGCTGAAATTCCGGCAGTTCATCGAGAAAGAGAACGCCATTGTGGCCGAGCGAAACTTCGCCGGGGCGCGGGACCGCGCCACCGCCGATCAGACCGGCGTCGCTGATGGTGTGGTGCGGCGAGCGGAAGGGACGCGTACCGACGAGACCGCGGCTGTCCTCTAGAACGCCCGCGACGCTGTGAATGCGAGTTGTTTCGATGGCTTCGTCGAGCGACATGGGCGGGAGTATCGTGGGAATGCGCTTAGCGAGCATGGTCTTGCCTGCGCCGGGGGGGCCGATGAATAGAATGTTGTGGCCGCCGGCGCAGGCGACCTCGAGGGCGCGCTTTGCCGCCTGCTGCCCGTGAACGTCGCGCAAGTCGACGGAATACTGCGCAGCTTCCGAAAGCATCTGCTTGGCATCCACCACAACGGGTTGAAAGGATTCCGGCGCGTTTACAAGATCAACGGCTTGCGGCAACGTCTTAAGAGCAAATACGCTGACGCCCTCGACCACTGCTGCTTCCCGCGCATTGGCTTCCGGGACAGCAAGAGACTTCAAACCAAATTCGCGGGCGGCGAGCGCCGCCGAGAGCGCGCCGCGGACAGACCGAATGCTTCCATCAAGCGACAACTCACCGAGGAACATGCACTGGTTAAGCTGTTTGCCGAAAAAATGGCCCATGCATCCGACGAGTCCAAGAGCCATTGGGAGATCGAACGCCGAGCCTTCCTTGCGAACGTCGGCGGGAGCCAGATTGATGGTGACGCCTTGCCCGTGAGGGAATTCGAAGCCGCAGTTGCGAAGGGCCGACTTGATGCGCTCGCGGCTTTCCTTGACGGCATTGTCCGGCAGGCCCACGACGTTGAAATCTTGCATGCGGGCCGAACCAACGTCGACTTCGACCTCGACGAGGTAGGCGTCGATGCCGTAGACCGAAGCGCTTTGCGTCTTGAAGAGCATGGCAGAGGGAGGCTACATTCCGCAGAGGCAGCATAAATCAATCAGCTAATATAGACCAGAGATAATCCGGGATGGCTGGGGGCCATCCCTTGAGGACCGCGGGGGCAGGGCAAGTGACGGGGCTTGGGAATGCGCCCAGGCTAAATGCGGCTCAGGTTAACCCGCAGCCGTCCGGAGCGGAGCGGCGGATACTTCACTATCATTTGAGGCGTGGGACGTCCTCGCGGACCTCTGAGGAGTTACGGCAAAAATATCCGAATTATCGGGACTAGCCCTTCCACAGGAAATAAGGCCGCGAGCAGATTCGTGCACGCTTAGCGCTAGTTTCTTATCAGGATTGTCTGGAGAAACCAACTCCATAAATGGCCAAGACGTCTTTCAAGTTGACCATGCCTTCGAGTTTGTGCACGTCGGCACGGCTGACGACGGGAATCGCGTTGACCTGGGCCGAGCCCATGCGTTCGAGGGCCACGCTGAGAGTGTGATCAACATGGGCATGCGGAAAGTCTGCGCCGTCCATGAGCTCCTTCAAGCGCTTAGGCTCGGAACCGGCCGTTGTGGCCTGCTGGAGCTTCCCAAGAGTAAGAACGCCAATCAATCCGCGTTCGTCGCTCACGGGCCAAGCCGTGGACTCGCTCGAGCGAGTTTTTTCCAGAGCCTCTTGCACCGTCATGTCCGCCGAGAGAAGCTCGGTCGCGGGTCGCATGGCGAGGATCACGTGAAGATGGGCTTCGTGCTGGCGAGTCTCGGCCGTGGGCAGATGGATGCCATCCTGGCGCGCCAACGCTTCGTAGATGGGTTGCTTCTGGAGGCGCGAAGCGATGAAGAAACTGACCAGGTTCGAGATCATCAAGGGAACGATGACCGCGTAATCGCGGGTAATCTCAAAAATCATGACGACAGAGGTCATCGGTGCGCGGACAATTCCGGCAAATGCCGTGCCCATGCCCACGAGAGCGTAAGCACCCGGCGTGCCAACATACACGGGCAATAAATTGTGGGCTACCGTGCCGATGGCTCCGCCGAGCATGGCTCCGAGAAAAAGGCTTGGACCGAAAATGCCTCCTGCGTTTCCGGAGGCGTAGCTGACGGTCACGGCAAAGAGTTTCAACACCAGGAGTAAGGCCATCAGCCGTAGCGCCATGCCGCCATTCAAGGCCTCGCCCACGTGCTGGTAACCCACACCGAGGACTTGCGGAACAAACCAACCCATGAGGCCGACTACGATGCCGCCGACCACAGGCTGGAACGGAACCGTCCATGGCCGAAAACTCAGGAACTTCTTGCGCATGCCGAGCAGAAGCTTTGAGAAGGCAACCGAAACGAGACCGCCGACTACTCCGAGAACGGCGTAAATGACGAACTCCCACGCATTCACAAGCTGGTATTGCGGAACCTTAAAGAGGGGATTATTGCCGAGGAGCAACCGCAGCATTCCCCAGGAAGTGGCAGAAGCCAGAACTACAGAGCCCAAGACGGGGGCGTGGAGGTCGCCGACGACTTCTTCAAGGGCAAACAGTACGGCCGCCAAAGGCGTATTGAAAGCAGCGGCGATGGCCGCAGCCGCCGCCACGGGGATAAGTGCCTTCAGTTTTTCAGGGCGCAGTCCCAGGTGGCGGCCCAAGACGGATGCGATGCCGCCGCCGACCTGCACGGTCGGCCCCTCCCGTCCCAGCGGAATTCCGCTGGCCAGGGTGGCGGAAGTGCAGAAGAACTTGCCGAACATAGTGCCGGCGGTGATGCGACCTTCCCGCGCGTAAAGAGCCGCTTTTGTTTGCGGGACGCCGCTGCCGCGCGCGTCCGGGAAGTAGCGGTAAAGCAGATACCCCATAACCAGCGAGCCCACAATCGGAACAAGCACGCGGTGCCAGGCAGCTCCACCCACGGGGTAAAGCCGCGAGCCAACACGCTCGGTTAACAAGATGAATGCGACGGCCATCAGGCCGGTCAGGGCGCCGATCAGAAGCGTAAGAACCAGGAAGACTTGTTCTTCACGCTCATGCAGCAGTGCGTTCCAGTGGCGCGAGGGAGATTTCCACCAACTCTTCTGAATTTGTTGTAAAGCTTCCGTCACTCTTTGAGCGACTCTCCATTTGCTGAGCAGATCCATTGTCTCGGAGCTTGGCCTTGTACTTTGTGCATGTCAATTGGGCCGGCGGATATGGGACAGGTGAGCCATTTTTCAAGGAGCAGGAGGCGTCTCCGCCTCGGTTTTCACCCGCCTTCCTGGCAGGAAAAATCTTAATTTTAAGGTTTTCTCGCGGCGGCGCTCTTCCTCCAAATGCCTGGAGCGAGCCTTCAATAAATCATCCAGAGAAACGAGCCCGAGAAATTTTCCCGTGGAGAGCTCAACCACCGGCAACCTAGTTACAGCTTTTTCCGCCATGCGATATACGACGACACGCAGAATTTCGTCTGGATTCGTTTCCACTGTGCTTGTTCGCACCAGGTCTCCGAGCGGATGTTGCAGGACGGCATTACCTTCTTGTTCTATCCGTTCGCGGATATCTCTGCGGGTCAACACGCCCACGAGCTTGCCTTCGGAATCCACGACCGGCAGCAACCGCTGCTTGTGCGGGTGATTCACGTGAAGCGAATTTAGTATCTCGCCGACCTTCGCCTCAGCCGGCAGCACGACAACATTCGATCGCATCACTTCGCGGACAAAAAGAATCTCCAGGGGATCTACGGCGTATTCGCGGCTCAAGTGAAAACCGCGTCTGGCGACTTTCTCGGTCAGGATGGACCTGCGGAGCGTCAAGACCGTGAAGGCGTGAGCGATCACGCTGCCGACGAGTAGCGGCAGAAAAACATTTGCATCGTGCGTCAGTTCAAAGGCAAATACGATGCTTGTAAACGGAGAGCGCATCGTGCCGCCAAGAATCGCACCCATGCTGATCAGCGGCCAGAAGCCAGCGCCTTCATTGGGGAGGAACATGGCTTCCAACCCCCCGAGCGCACCACCCATCATCAGGAGCGGGGCCAAAACACCACCCGAGGTTCCCGAACCGAGCGAAACAGCCCAGATAAACCACTTGACGAGAAGGACGCCCAAGATGACTTTCGTGGTCACACTACCCTGAAGCAATGCGCCAATGGTGTCGTAGCCGACCCCAAGAGCTTGTGGAAATATCAAACCTCCAAGCCCGATGGCAAGGCCGCCAATTGCGGGCCACCACATCCAATGAATCTTGAGATGTTGAAAAGCATCCTCGGCCGCATATACGGACACCGTCAGCAGCGCTGATAAAATTCCGGCCAGAAGCCCGGCAAGCGCGCATCCCAGCAATGCTTTGGGCCCGATGAAGAGCGGGTGCTCGGGAACGGGAAAGAGCGGCCCGAATCCCAAAAGGTATCGCCGAGCCACTGCAGCGACCGCACTGGCCAGCGCCACGGGTATAAGGCTCCGAGGTTTCCACTCGAAGAGCAGGAGCTCGACGGCCAGCAACACCGCTGCCACCGGTGCAGCAAACGTCGCTGACATCCCACCGGCCGCGCCGGCCACGAGGAGTGTCTTTCGTTCGGCGCTCGTCAAATGGAAAAGCTGCGCGATCATGGAGCCAAAAGCACCACCGGTCATGATGATCGGGCCTTCCGCGCCGAACGGACCGCCGGAACCGATCGAAATTGCCGAAGAAATAGGTTTGAGAAACGCAACTTTCGGCTCGACGCGGCTGCCATTGATCAAAATCGCCTCGATGGCTTCCGGAATGCCGTGGCCGCGGATTCGCTCCGAGCCATACCGCGCCATGACGCCGATGATGAGCGCTCCCCCAATCGGCACAAGAACACCGTACAAGCCCAGGTGGTTGCCTGCCGGCGAAACCATGACGGAGCTCCACCGGCCAAAATAGAAAAGGTTCGTGAACAAGCCGATCAAACGAAGCAGCACGAGAGCTACGAACGCACAGAGCACTCCGATAAGCATCGCCAGGCAGGAGATCGGGACGACGCGCAACGTAGTTGTGAAGTCGCCTAACCCTTCGTTGTGATCGCGGACTGCCTTGTTAGCTTTTACGTGTGGGTTGGTTTTTTGGTTTTCGTCAGGCACGACTCGCGCGCGCTCCCCTCTTTGCTGGTTTCCTTTGGTTGTTGTCGTCGCGCTGACCACGCTCGAGCAGAGCTTCGATGGCGCTGACGAGAGTCCCACCACTCGTGCGTAATTCACCGATGCGGTTCCGGGCGACTTGTTCGAGCAAGCGGTCGCCACGAGGCAGCAGGGACACGAACACGCGGCGACGATCGTCCCGGCTGCGCGTCCTGCGGACGTATCTGTGCACCTCCAAGCGGTCAATGAGTTCCACTGCGCTGTGGTGTTTCAGCGCGAGCCTCTCGGCGAGGGTCTGAATGGTCGCCTCGTTGCTTTCGGGGAGTCCGCGGATGGCGAGCAGCATCAAGTACTGCTGGGGCTCGAGGCCGACGGCCCGTGCTTTGGCGTCGCCTTCGCGCAGAAAATGGCGAATGCGGTAGCGCAATTCGGCCAGCGCGCGGTATTCGGTGGGCGTAATATCTGGCGACACGCGTCTAGTATATCGTAATGCGATATACCTTGCCACGCGGCACAATGGGGCTGTTTACTGGCGGTAACCGGCTGAGGGAGCGTAAGGGAAGAATGTCACAGCGACTTGCGGAAGGCTTTCTGTGTCTTGTAGTGCTCGTAGCCCTGACGGTCGTAGAATTTGTGGGCGCGCTCACGAATCACGTTTGAGCGCACGGACATGCTCGGGCAGCCGTGCTTGCGAGCCCAATCCTCCGCGGCTTCCAGCAGACGGGCACCAGCTCCGAGACTGCGCTGGCCTTCGGCGACTATTAGCCCGTTCAATTCCGCGCGCGTTCCGACCTCCACAAGATGCGTAACGCTGACGTGCGTCCAGCCGACAACGCCCGCGTTATGCGCCTCCGCCACAAACAGCGCATTTTGAGATGCGGGCTTCAGCTTGCGCATTCTTTTTGCGATCTCCTTGGCCGTTGTCGGATAGCCGAGTTGGCCACTAAGCTCTGCCAACTGCGGGGCGTCGTTGGTTCGCGCCCGGCGAACGATTATGCGTTGATTGCCAGCTTGCTTAGCCATCCTTTGGGCCTGCTTTCTTGCGAAGGCGTGCCTGGACCGCTTCGCTCTTCAGCTCGCGAAGCGCGTCTGCGGCGATCCATCGGGCGGCACGTGAATCCTGCTGACGGATCCGCTTCGCAGATCGAATCGCTGCCGCGTTGAGCCGAAGATTTCGCTTTCCGATATTCCGCAGGGCCCAGTTGACCGCTTTTCTCACGAAATTCCGCTCGTCATGCGCCTCGCGCTCGATCACAGATAGAAAGCGCTCGAAGCGCGCATCCTCCGCCGCCATATCTTTATAACTCAAATACGCAGCCAGGGAGAACGCCGCGCGCTTCTCGAACTCTTCGCGCCGCCGGCTCCAATCATAGATTTTTTCCCAGGCAGGCCTCGCGGTCGCGTAAAGATAGCAGCAGGCTGCATCGACTATGTCCCAGGAGTTGAAATCACGCACCCAGCGCTCCATCTGTGCCGCGGTGACTTTCTCCGATTCGCCGATCAACGTGGCGAGGATTCTTGCTTCGTGAATGCCAGAAGACCACAGTTCCTCAGCCAATGCTTGATCCTTGCCGATGCGCCGCGCGAATGCGTGCAGCACGGGCGCAGAGATTCCATAGGCTCTCGGAACGTTAACGCCGAAGTGGGCCATCGTAGTGCGTACTTTTGGATTGGCGAGCTTTTTCAGCTGGTGAAGCGCCGCAGCTTTCGTCCACTGTTGAGTGGTTTTCGAACGGCGCCCCGAGCTAGAACGTTTTTTCTGAATCGAGGAGGATCGTGACCGGCCCTTCATTCACCAACTCCACCGACATTATCGCCTGAAATATTCCAGTCGAGACGCGGATACCGAGATTCTGCATCGCCAGCGTAAATTCCTCGTAGAGCGCTTTGGCTTTTTCCGGCGGAGCAGCGGAGATGAAACTTGGCCGGCGCTGTCCGCGGGCATCGCCGTACAGCGTAAATTGCGAAACGACGAGGGCCGCGCCCTTCACGTCCAGCAGCGAGCGATTCATTTTCCCCTGGTCGTCCTCAAAAATACGCAGGTTGGCTACTTTTTCCGCCATTGACATTGCAATGAGAGAGGTGTCCTCGCGGCCGACACCTAGCAAAATCATAAGTCCGGAGCCAATCTCTCCCGTTAGGCGGCCCTCGACCGTGACGCTCGCACGGCTCACCCTCTGGACCACGGCCCGCATTTGACCTTCCTATTTTTGGGCTTTCTTCGCCAGGTTTCGAGGTAGCGGCAGCACTGGACAGCCGCGCGGCGCAAGCTGGCATTTTGGACAGAAATAACTGCTCCGGCCCGCGACAATCGCGCGGCGAATGACTGCGCGGCAGCGGTAGCAGCACTTGCCCTCACGCCCGTAAGCCTGATGGTGCTGCTGGTATTCGCCCGGCTGGCCCTCGGCGTCAAGAAAATCGGAAATAGACGAGCCGCGCAGGACGATGGCTTTTTCGAGGATTTTACGAAGCACGCGATGCAGTGTTGCCGCTTGACGTTTTCTTAGTGTGACGCCCAGGCGAGCCGGATGAATCTTGGCTCGCCACAAACTTTCGTCCGCGTAGATATTTCCCACGCCCCGCAAAAAGCTCTGGTCCAGCAGCAGCGCCTTAATTCTCGCGCGGCGGGCTCGTGTTTGCTCTATAAATTTTTCAGAGCTGATTTCCAAAGGATCGGCCCCGAAGGTGCGCAGCTCTTCAGCCAGTGGTCCTGCCGAAAGGTAGGCGAGCCGGCCGAATCGCCGCGGATCCGTGTAACGAAGCTCGCGATTATCATCGAGCAAGAAACAAGCGTGGGTATGCTTTGCGCAGGGCTGTTCTAAGGGATTCGGCGCGATCTGGCCGGTCATCCCGAGATGCACGAGAAGAGCGGCGGGCAACGTATCGCCGTTTGCAACGGTACGACCGACGCCATTCACCGGCGAGAGCCGCAGTAGCATGAACTTGCCGTAGCGTTCGACGGCTTCGATCCGTCTACCCGGCAGATGCTGCTCGAGAGCGGCTGGGTCATCGATAAAATCCGTCTTCCCGAGCCGCACGGATAGAATCCGCCGGCCGAGAATCGTTCGTCGCAGGCCGCGCGCTACTGTCTCGACTTCGGGAAGTTCCGGCATGAGGGATCACAAACAAAATAACATATCCCCTCGAGGCGCTGCAGGCGGGCGACACGAATCCGATGAGATCCGCGCTCGACCGCAACTTTTGCAAATCACTTCTTGTGATAATTCGGATAGGGAGGATGCCCGGGAATCACAACTGGCTGCGCCTTCAAGGCTTCCAGCGTCACCTGGACGGCTCGCTCGAGTTGGGGATCGTGACCGGCGGCGACGGATGCGGGATCATTTTCCACTTCGATGTCCGGCGCAATGCCATGATTTTCGACTTCCCACTCGCCGTGCAGGCCGAAGATCGCCACGCGCGGAGCAGTGATGAAGCCACCATCCAGCAGCGGCGGGTAACCATAGATGCCGACGAGCCCGCCCCAAGTTCGCGTTCCAACCAGCGGCCCCACTTTATCTTGCTTGAACATCCAGGGCAGCGCGTCACCGCCCGAGCCGGACATTTCGTTGATGACCATGGTTTTCGGGCCGTAAATCTGCGCGAGCGGCGAGCAGAATTGCTCGCCTTCCCGCGTGATGTCGCAATTGCGCAATGGCCGCTTGAGCATGTCGATGATGTAGTCCGCGATTTCGCCGCCGTGATTGTAACGCTCATCAATGACGGCAGCCTGTTTGCCAACCTGCGCAAAATAATAGCGGTTAAAATTGATGAAGCCGCCGGTGGCCGTGTCCGGCACGTGCACGTAGGCGACCTTGCCATCGCTTAGTTGATCGACTTTGCGGCGATTGTCTTCTTCCCAGGCGTGATTCCGGAGTGGAAACTCGCTGGGTAGCGGCACAACAGTGACTTCACGTGCGTCTTTGCCATCCGGATTTGGCCCTACCTTGATTTTTATTTGCGTGCCTGCCGTGTTTTCAAAGTAGCTGTAGACGTCTACGGGGGGGCGCACTTCGCGGCCGCTCACTTCCAGCAGATAGTCTCCGACTTTGACATCGACACCGGGCTGGGTCAGCGGCGCTCGTAAGTCCGGGTTCCAATTTTCCCCATTGAAAATACGCTCAAACCGGTAACGCCCGTTTTCCACCTTATAATCCGCGCCGAGGAGCCCGCCCTTGACCCGCTTCGGTTCCGGCAGGTCCCCTCCGGCTATAAACATGTGCCCAATGGTGATCTCGCCAAGCATTTCTTCGAAGAGATGGTTGATGTCGGCCCGGCCTCCAGCGCCCTTCAGGTACGGCGCATACTTCTTTTCCACAGAGGCGATATTCAAACCGTGATGGTTCGGGTCGTAGAGAAAATCGCGCTCAATTCGCCAGACTTCGTGGTACATCTGGTTCCACTCCACACGCGGATCGGTATAGACCTCCATCCCATCAAGCTTTAGCGCGCCATCACCGGGCTTGGGTACAACCGCCGTCGCCGCGATGAACCACGGCGCGGCCGGTCCCGGACCTTGACGGTAGAGAGCCTTCTCACCGTTTGCGGAGACTACGAACGAACTCACACCCGCCAGGAACGGCTCCGTCTTGCGGGTGCTCAGTTCAAACTTCGAAACCGAGACCAGCGTTGGTTCTGTCAGGCTCGGCACATCCGGAATTTCACTTAGAAACAACACACCGGTCTTGCCCGCATCCAGTCCGATGTAGTTTGCCGCCTTGATCGGCATCGCCACGATTCTCTGGCCAATTCCGTCGATATCAATCGTGACCTTCACTTCCTCTTTTTTTTCTCCTTCCTTTTTTTCACCTTCTTTTCCTTTGTCCGCGCTCTTGTCGGCCGCTTTGGCCTTGTCTTTGTCAGCATCCTTGGCCTTTTCTTCGCTGGCGGCTTTTTCCTCGTCGCTCTGCGGTTCGACAGGGGACGGATCGCCTTTCTTCAGCACGACCGCGTAGATGTTTCTCGACACCGGATGCTGAAAGCTGGAAAGGTCAAGCCATCCGATGGAGAGTCCCAGGTCTGTGCTGGACGCGAAGTAAAGCGACTTGCCATTTTTGTCGAACACCGGATAGCGCACGTCGCTGGTCCCATCAGTGATCTGCGATTCCTTGCCTGTTTCCAGCGAGTACACGAAGACGTTTCGCATATGGTTTTCTAGAAATTTTGCATAGGTCAGCCACTTACTGTCCGGCGACCAGGTCTCATTCATCGTGGAGCTTGGGTCCTCGTATCGATCCGAAGTCACCTTCACCGGCGTTCCTTTATCCACGTCCACGTACCAAAGATTCATGCGCTTGTCGGTGTAAGCAATCTTCTTGCTGTCGGGGGACCACGCCGGTCCATAGAAAAACGAAGGAGGGTTGCCGAGATTGATTTTTTTCACGGCGCCCAATCCGGTTTGATCCACGATGTGCAGCGCATATTCGCCGGATTCGTCGGAGAAAAAGGCTATGGACTTCCCGTCCGGCGACCACGCCGGATCACGCTCCGCCACAGCCGTGGTGCGCGTGAGGTTTCTTACGTCGCCCTTCTCCGCAGGAACTGTCAGTATTTCCCCGCGCGCTTCGAACACGGCGCGAATCCCAGTCGGCGATATTGCAGCGCTCTGGATCTTGTCCCCCACCTTTTGATAGTGGGGCCGTGTCGCCGGCAGATCGCCAGAGATGTGAATCTCGACCTTGCTTGCCTTCTCGGTCTTCAAGTCGAGTGCGTAAATGCCGCCGAACTGCTCATAGACAAGCGCATCCGGCCCAGCGGAAAGTGATTTCAGGTCGAGCCCTGCGTTCTCCAGCACTTGCCTGACTTTCTTCGTCTTGGTGTCGTAGGCAAAGATTGTGACGGGACCTTTGCGGTCCGATAGAAAGAAGACCGTGTCTCCAATCCACACGGGATCATCGTCGTTCGAATTCTCGCGAGGCACTTTCTCGAGTTGCAGGTCGCTCAAGCGGAGCAAGTAGACTGGAGTTATTTGTCCGCCGTGGTAGCGCTTCCACGCAACTTGCCATTTCAGATTCGGCACGTAGGCAATGCGCAAGGCGTCTGGAGAATAGGAAGCCGCCTCCCCGCGCCACATCGGCAGAACTTCCGGAACGCCGCCTTCGACCGGGACGGTGTACAAGCGTTCGATGTCCGCATAGGCTTCGCGAGGCGACCTGATGAGGATTTTCTTGCCGTCGGGAGTCCAACCGTCCACCACGTCCGGATCGGGATGCCAGGTCAGACGCTTTGGCTCACCGCCATCGGCGGGCATGACGTACGCGTCGACATTGCCGTCGTACTGGCCGGTGAAGGCGATCCAATTTCCGTCCGGAGAAAATTTTGGCCCTCTTTCGTGGCCGCCGGTTGTAAGCTGGCGCGCCTCTCCGCCCTGACGAGGCACACTCCAGAGGTAGCCGCCGTACGCGAATACGATTTGTGTCTTGCTCATCGTAGGCGCCTGCACGAGGAGCGGAGCTTCCTCTGCCGCGGCAGACGAAGTCGCCGTGAACATCAGAGCAAGCAACAGGGCCGTTAGAACCGCTGAGATCCGAAAATGCATCATTCCTCCTGGAGAACTCCGAACAAAGTCCTAAGACCGCGCGAATCGTACCGCAAAATGCTATTTTGGGGCACCCGTCTGCGGCGGCCAGAAGCCGGGATCGCTGATAAGGCGCTGATCCATCTTGTCGGCGTATTTCTTTACAGCCGGGCCGATGGCCGAGGCTTTCCCAATCAGCACGAAAACCAAACTATCGAGCGGAAAATGTTTTTCGATGATTTGCCTGGCGATGGCGGGAGTGACGGCATCGACGCGTGCCTCGAGCTGGTTCACCTCATCGTCGCCAAGCCCGTAAAATTCGTTGAATACAATCCGCCGTACAAGCTGACTCGAAGTCTCGATTGTCGGCGGATATTGCCCTTTAATGTAGCTCTTCGCAGACTTGAGTTGTTCCTCGGTCACGCCGTTCTTGTGAAGTTTTTCCAGGACCTGCAAGGCAAGATCGATCGCGGGAGTTGTGGTTTCGTTTTTCGTGAAGCTGTTAATCTCGAAC